>WBZQ01000286.1_pt1 | contig 29225 bp, 28 predicted proteins | sample 5204251 | NCBI WGS metagenome assembly WBZQ01 (sample SAMN12412402, study PRJNA552823) | activated sludge metagenome | isolation source: activated sludge from nitrification reactor of wastewater treatment plant... | place: USA: Virginia | collected 2017-09 | reverse complement strand
GGCAGCGGCTGGGCACTGCAGACCGGCGTCGGCCAGTACGACTACCACGACAGCGGCCGCTACGAGCCCGACCGGCTGCTCACCGACCTGCCCGACCCGGACGCGCACGGCCCGGAGCGGCTCGCCGTCGACGGCGCCGGCCGCGCGGTGCTCACGACGTCGGCCGGGCTCACACCGAGTACCTCCGGAACGGCCCGCGGTAGGCGCGCAGCAACCCCTGGCCGAAGAACACCCCGAAGCGGGCCAGCCCCTCGGGGGTGCCGCGGAAGGTGGCCAGCTGGCGGGCGAACATCGGCGCGGTCAGCCGCAGGATGCCGCGGGCGTGCTCATCGGGCTCGTCGGGTTCGACGAGCGGTGTAATTCCGAGAGGAAGAGGCCCGGCGACGTCAGAACCGTCGGGCTCACCGGGGTCGGCCGGCCAGTCCGCCGACCCGTGGCACAGCCGCGTGTAACAGGTGGTGGTGTCCGGCCACATGTCCGGGCCGTGGTCGTCGCCGACGTCTTTGTAGCCCAGCAGGGTCATCGGCTGGCCGTCCCAGGCGCGAAACGGCAGCCGGTAGCGCATGCTGTAGCGCCCCCGCTGGGCCGGCGCGAACAGTTCGAACTCGCCGTCGGTGGACAGGGCGGCGGGGCCGAACTCCTTGCAGGTGATGGTGCCGACGGCCCGCATCCGGTGGTTGTGGTCGGCGATCATGGCGGCGACGTCATCGGTGCCGATGGTGAGCCGGAATCCCAGCCGGATGCCTTCGGCGCGGCCAAGGATCTCACCGGTGTCATAGCCGGGGGCCCCGGGCGCGTAGAAACCGCGCATCTCCTCGGTGAAGTCGACCCTCATGCCACACCCACCTGCGGCCAGAACTGTGGATCGGTGTTCTCGTTGTCGCGCATGTCCAGCGCGACGCGGCGGGCGAACGCGGCGATGGTCAGTGACGGGTTCGCGCCGACCGGACCGGGGAAGACCGACCCGTCGCAGATCCGCATCCCGGGCACGCCGCGGACCCGGCCCATACCGTCGACCACCCCGAGGCTGTGGTCGGTGTCGGCCGGGCAGCCACCCAGCGGGTGCACCGAGATCACCCGCCGGAACCGGTAGGTGGGGTTGAGCGTCAGCCGACCGCCCAACTGGGCGGCGAGGGTGCGCATCCGGTCGACGAGCACGTCGAAGTATTCGGCCGACGACGCCGTGCTCCAGGTGTTGTCCATGACCTTCGCGTGCTTCTTCTGCAAGAACAGGGTGCCGTCGGCGACGTCCATTCCCATGCCGAGCACCGGCAGGCCGTGCGAGGTGATCGTCGGGCGGCCCAGCAGCTCGCTGAGCTCGGCCGACAGCGAGGTGTCGGTGCGCCCCAACTTGCGTCCGACCGCCTCGCCGATGATCACCTTCGCCATCTTCGGCAGCCGCCGCAGCGACGCCGCGGTGTCGGTGAGCCAGGCCGCGAACTCTGGATAGCCGGCGTCCTGGATGTACATCCCCAGGTCGGTGGCCAGGCGGGTGTCGGTCTGGTCGGGAAACTCCAGGTAGGAGGTGATCACCGGGCCGCGCCAGCCCGCCAGCGACTCCGCCGCGCCGAGGATGAAACCCAGCAGGTCCCCGTTGCCGCAGAACCGGGAGCCCAGCGCGGGGTTGTGCAGGCCGAGGTGCTCGCGGTTGCGCAGCATCAGGTAGCTGCTGCCGAGTGTTCCGGCAGCCAGCACCACCCGGTCCGCGATGATCGTCCGGCGCCGCGGTATGACGGTGCGCCCCGGCGGGGCCGGCGGGTAGACCTTGACCGCGACCTCGAACCCGCCGGCGGGCCCCCGGGTGATGCGGGTGACCTTGGTGCGGGTGTGCAGGGTGGCACGGTGTGCCTTGGCCAGCGACAGGTAGGTGTGGTCCATGCTGTTCTTGGCGCCGTCGTTGCACCCGACGTCGCACTCGCCGCACAGCCGGCAGGTGCGCCGCGCGGCGCCGAACAGGTTGGGATATCCGGGATCCGGGACGCCGCCGCCGATCACCGCGTGCCCGGCCTCGTTGCGGAAATGTACGGCCAGTGGTGCCAGCGCTGCGTTGCCGGTGCCGGCGAAGGCGAGCGTCTTGGGCAGCCGATAGGCGGGATCGAGCGGGTCGTCGGTGGCCTCGGTGGGCAATTTCTGCACGCGCAGGAAGTCCTCGACGGCGTCGTAGTGCGGTTCGAGTGCGGCGCGGTCGAAACTCCACTGTTCCTCGACGCCGGACCGGTAGGGGTGTGGTTGGCGGAACCAGGTCGCCGGCTTGCGCAGCATCACGTTGGCGTAAATCAACGACCCGCCGCCGAGGCCGCTGGCCACCACGGTTTCCAGCCCGCGGAAGGACCACACGTCGAACATGCCGAACAGGCCGCGGTGCGGATCCCAGAAGTTTGTGGCGTACTCCGCGGGGCCCCGGGGGAAACTGCCCGGCGGGTAGTCGTTGCCGCGTTCGACGACACACACCTGCGTCCCGGCGGTCGCGAGTTCGGCGGCGACGACCGATCCACCGAAACCGGAGCCGATGACCAGCACCTCGGTGCGGTCGGGTAATTCCGTCGCCTCGGTACTCAACCCAGCCCCCTCCGGCCCCACAACCATCGTCGCCGGATAGTTAACCGCGATCGGGGGCCGAAACGGGGGAACTTGGGCGGGACAGCGCACCACGTCTGGAGGTCCGCCGTAAATACCAACGTGGACCGGGCGACCCCTCAAGGTCCCGCCCGGTCCACGTTCGGGCACACCGGTCAGCGGACGGACGTTGACCCACGCCCCCCGGCTGTGCGGCCCGGCCGTCCTGCTCCCCCTGAACGAACTGCCCGCTGTGCCTCGCGTCACACATTACTGCGATGGGCCTTCACGGCACATGCGTAGTCACTACCTGTTTTGTATGACTACCCGGTCGGCCCGACGGCGCCCGACCCGACCGCCTCGGCCAGCGATGCGAAGCCACCGGCGTGCAGGCGTGCGGCGATGCCGTCGTGAATGTGCTTTGCCCACAACCCGCCGCCGTAGATGAATCCGGTGTAGCCCTGCAACAGGGCCGCGCCTGCGGTGATGCGGGTCCAGGCGTCCTCCGCCGTCTCGATGCCACCCACGCTGATCAGCACCAGGCGTTCGCCCACCCGAGCCCGCAGGCGGCGCAGGATCGCCAGCGACCGGGCGGCGACCGGCGGCCCGGAGATGCCACCGGATCCCAGCTGCTCGACGCCCGCGGTCGCCAGATGCGCCCGCGATATCGTGGTGTTGGTCGCGACGATCCCGGCCAGACCCAGCTCGAGCGCCAGGTCGGCGACCGCGTCGACGTCCTCATCGGACAGGTCCGGCGCGATCTTGACCAGCACCGGGGTGGTCGGCGTCTCCTGGAGCACCCCGGCCAGGATCGGGCGCAACGCCTCGACCGCCTGCAGGTCCCGCAGGCCGGGGGTGTTCGGCGAACTGACGTTGACCACCAGATAGTCCGCGAGCCGGCCGAGCAGCCGGGCGCTGGCCCGGTAGTCCTCGACCGCGTCCTCGGGCGGGGTGAGCTTGGTCTTGCCGATGTTCACCCCGATCGGTACATCGGAATGTTCCCGCGCCAGCCGCAGCGCCAGTTCGCCGGCTCCGTGGTTGTTGAAGCCCATCCGGTTGAGCAGCGCACGGTCGGCCGGCAGCCGGAACAGCCGGGGCGAGGGGTTGCCGGGCTGGGCCGCCGCGGTGACGGTGCCGACCTCGGCGTAGCCGAAGCCGAGCGCCCCCCAGGTGTTCAGTCCCTGGCCGTCCTTGTCGAACCCGGCGGCCAGCCCCAGCGGCCCGGGAAACCGGACACCGAAGACGGTGCTGGCCAGGATCGGGTCGGCCGGGGCCAGGCGTCGGCGCAGCGCGGCGCGCGCCGGTGCGGTGGCCGTCGCCGCGCGCAGGCCGGCGAAGACGACGGTGTGGATGCGTTCCGGTGGTACCCGGAACATGGCGGCGCGCAGCAGGTCATACATGCGTTCTAGGGTCCCATCACCGTGTCGGCCAACGGATTCAACCGGATCTTCTTGCGGCGCAGCAGAACCCGGCGGCTACCGTCGCTGTAGAGCCGGACCTTCGTCAGTTCCCAGCCGCGATAGGCCGCCTCGATGGACAGTCGGGTGGAGGCAGTCAGCCGGGTGACGTCCGGCGGCAGCCGCAACGGGATCCACTCGTACTCGTCGGACAGATCGGCTTCCCAGGCGGCCGGCATCCGCCCGCGCGACGCGCGGCTCACGGGCGACTCGCGTGCGCGATCACCTGGACACCGGCGCCCGTCGTCGACACCACGTAGAGGGTGTCGGTCGTCGCGTCGTGGGCCAGCAGGTCCGGTTGGGACACCGTCGGGTACTGCACGCGCTGCACCGGGATGCCGGTGGACAGGTCGTACCCGGTCACCTTGTTGTCGACGGTGGTGGACACCCAGGCCAGCGCGGCCGACCCGGCGAGACCGAACGGGGAGGAGTGCACCGGGTAGCGCTGGCGCATGATCAGCGGGTCGGTGCCGAACACCAGGAGCTCCCCGCCCCGGGTGTCGGTGACCAGCACCCGGCCCGCGCTGTCGGCGACCATGGTGGTCGCGCCCTCGCCGGCCCGCAGCGCCTCACCGGGGCTGCCGTCGGCGTTGACCGCCGTGACCGAGGTCTGCCCTCGATCCAGCACCACCCCGATGTCACCCTGGGTGACGATGGCGTCCACCCGGGCGAAGATCCGCTCGGAGTGGGCGACCTGGGCGGGCCCGGCCAACAGCAGCAGGGTGCCGTCGACGGTGCCGAGCAGGAACCGGCCGTCGGCGCGCCGGGCGATCGCGGTGAAATCGGTGTTCGCCTGGCCGTCGATGTCGATGCGGGTCACCGTGCCGGCCCGCAGGTCGACCGTGAGATAACCGCCGCGGGTGGTCAGCAGCACCGTGCCCGGTTGCGCGGGCGCGAGTGCGGTCGTCGGCGCGGTCTTGGGCAGCGGAATCACCCGGGTGCCCGGGGTGGATCCGAGAACCTGCAGGGAGGGGGTGTCGCCGCCGACCAGCACGACCAACGACGCGGTGTCGGGGTCGACCAGGGCAGCCTGCGGGATGCCCGCCAGCGGACGGACCGTGCCGGCCGGCGTGACGGTCGTCGCGGGGGAGACCGCGGGCCGGGCCGTCTCGATGGTCGGCGGCGCCCCGCCCAGGTGCTTGTCGGGCATCCATGAGCAGCCGGCCAGCAGCATCAGCACGCACGCCCCGGCCAGGGCGCGCCGGGCGGCGGTGGGGGAGGCGTAGCGGGGCACGGTGTTCTCTTCGGCTGGGCGACGGGTCCGGTCGAGTGTATTCGGGCGGTTCGTGAAGGACCTTCGCCGGAGGTTGTCGGGGCATGCAGCCAAGTGGTCTGTCGGCGTCCGCGGGCACCTCGACCGACCACTTACGGACAGCCACGATTCCCCATCACGGGCAAAACCCCAGGTCAGCTGCCTGGCGAGCCGGCGTGGATGTACGTAACTGGTCGATCAACGCCCACCTCCCTGCCGAAGGACCACTTGGGTTACACATCCAGCGCCTCGGCCGAGGGGCCGAACCGGAGCCCCATTACCGCAAGGGATTTGGCCCCGACCAGGCCGGTCGTTCTTCCTGGCGATTCCGACACTGTTCACCGGGTGGATGATCGCCACGACACCACGTCGACCGGCGGGGCGCGCAACACGGTAGTGATCAGTATTTGGCGGTACGGTCGTCGGCGTGGATACCGCCGTGTCGGCCATGTCGTGGCTTCAGGTCGTGGTGCTCTCCGTCGTACAGGGCCTGACGGAGTTCCTTCCGGTGTCCTCGTCGGGGCACTTGGCGATCACCTCGCGGCTGTTCTTCTCCGATGACGCCGGGGCGTCGTTCACCGCGGTGTCCCAGCTGGGCACCGAGATTGCCGTGCTGGCCTACTTCGCCCGCGACATCGTCCGTATCGTGCGGGCCTGGTTCGACGGCCTGCTGATCAAAACCCACCGCGACAACGTCGACTACCGGATGGGCTGGCTGGTCATCATCGGCAGCATCCCGATCGTGGTGATCGGCGTGGCCTTCCAGCACTTCATCCGTGGCGACGTGCGCAACCTGTGGGTGATCGCGACGGCGATGGTGGCGTTCTCCTTCGTGATCGCCGCGGCCGAATACTTCGGCCGCCAGACCCGCCACGCCGAGGACCTCACCGTGCGTGACGGGGTGGCCGTCGGCTTCGCCCAGTGCCTGGCCCTGATCCCCGGGGTATCCCGGTCCGGGTCGACGATCAGCGCCGGGCTGTTCCTGGGCATGGACCGGGCGCTGGCCGCCCGGTTCGGCTTCCTGCTCGGCATCCCCGCAGTGTTCGCCTCCGGCCTGCACGAACTGCCCAACGCCTGGAAACCGGTCACCGAAGGGATGAGCGCCACCGGCCCGCAGCTGCTGGTCTCGGTGATCATCACCTTCGTCGTCGGATACGCCGCGATCTCCTGGCTGCTGCGGTTCGTCAGCAACCACAGCATGTACTGGTTCGTCGGCTACCGGATCCTGCTGGGCACCGTGGTGATGGCCCTGTTGGGCACCGGCGTGCTGGCGGCGTCGTGAGGCGCCCCCGATGACCGTCATCCTGTTGCGGCACGGCCGATCCACCGCCAACACCGCCCACACCCTGGCCGGACGCAGCCCCGGCGTCGACCTCGACGACACCGGCCGCGAGCAGGCGGCCGGCGTCGTCGACCGGCTCGCCGGGCTGCGGATTGCGGCGCTGGTCCGTTCCCCGTTGCTGCGCTGCGAACGCACGCTGGAACCGCTGGCCACCGCCCTGGGGCTGGAGCAGGTCATCGACGAACGCCTGGTCGAGGTCGACTACGGCAGCTGGACCGGCCGCACCTTCACCGACCTGGTCGGCGAACCCCTGTGGAAGGTCGTGCAGCAGCAACCCAGCGCGGCGGTGTTCCCCGACGGCGAGGGACTGGCCGAGGTGCAGACCCGAGCGGTCGCGGCGATCCGGGAGCACGACCGGCGTCTGGCCGAGGGCGTCGGCGCCGACGTGCTCTGGCTGGCGTGCACGCACGGTGACGTCATCAAGTCGGTGCTCGCCGACGCGCTCGGCCTGCACCTGGACGGATTCCAGCGTATCGTGGCCGACCCGGCGTCGATGAGCGTCATCCGCTACACGCCGGTGCGACCGTTCGTCGTGCACATCAATCACACCGGGTCGGCGCTGGCCGCCGCCCTGGCGGCGCCCGTCGAGACGCCGACCGGCGACGCACCGGTCGGCGGTTCCACCGCCTGACTACTGGGTTCCGGACCGCTGAGGAGTTGACGTGAACTGGCAGCAGATCGAACCGCTCCTGGTGGCGCTCGCGGTCGGCCTGCTGATCGGCATGGAACGCGAACGCAGTCACGCCCGTGAGCTGCCCGCCGGTTCCCGCACCTTCGCGCTGCTGGCACTGGTCGGTGCGGTCGCCGAGAGCCTGGACCCGCCGCTCGCGCTCGGCGGGCTGGTGATCGTCGGCGCCCTGATGATCGTCGCCTATTTCCGCACCAGCGACGAGGACCCGGGAACGACCACGGTGATCGCCGCCGTCGCCGCCTACCTGCTGGGGGCGCTGGCCTATTCCCGGCCGGCGGTGGCGGTCGCCGTCGCCGTCATCGTGACCACCCTGCTGTGGTCCAAGACTCGCATCCACCGGTTCGTCCGGCAGATCCTCACCGAAGTCGAGGTGGAGGACGCCATCAAGTTCTTTGTCGTGGCGTTCGTCGTCCTGCCGCTGCTGCCGGACCGGGACCTCGGGCCCTACGGCCAGCTCAACCCGGAGAAGCTGTGGTTGCTGGTGGTGCTGCTCACCGGCATCGGCTGGGTCGGTTACATCGGTGTGCGGGCGCTGGGCCCCGAGCGCGGCCTGCTGGTCACCGGCCTGGCCGGCGGGTTCGTGTCGGCGACGGCGACGACGGCGACGATGGGTCGGCTCGCGCGCAGCGGCACAGGGGTGCGCGCACCGCTGGCCGGTGCCCTGCTGGCCAGCCTCGCGACCCTGATCCAGCTGCCCATCGTGCTCGCCGTCGTCAACCTCGACCTGTTGCGCCGGCTGGTCCCGGCGGTACTGGCTGCGGCGTTCGTGCTGGTCGGGGTGGCCGCCGCCGTCTATTGGGGTGCGGTTCGGGCCCGGCAACGCGACGGTGCCGACGGCGACCCGGTCGACGCGCCGCCGGCGGGCCGGCCGTTCGCTTTGTGGCCCGCCGTGCTGCTGGCCGCCGTGCTGACGGTCGCGCTGTTGGTCGGCCGGTGGGGCGCGGATCTGCTCGGCCCGAGCGGGGCGGTGCTGGCCGCGGGGGTGGCGGGTCTGGCCGACGCGCACGCCGGCGCGATCGCCGCCGCCGGTCTCGCCGCCTCCGGTGCCATCGACACGGGCACCGCGCTGGTCGCGATCGCCGCCGCGCTGGGGTCGAACCTGCTGGTCAAGACGGTTCTCGCGGTCACCGCCGGTGGCCGTCGCTTCGGCCTCGGATTCGCCGCCGGGATGGCGGTGCCCGCGGTGGTGTTCGGCGGTGTTTTGGCGTCGACCGTGGCCGGATTGTGAACCGCGGCCGCACGTCGGCGAATCGCTACGGCGATCACCCGGTATTTTGGACAGCAAATGGCCCGCGCAATCCACATCTTCCGCACCCCCGATCGTTTCGTTGCCGGAACCATCGGCGAGCCGGGCAACCGCACCTTCTATCTGCAGGCCGTCCACGAATCCCGGGTGGTCTCGGTGCTGCTGGAAAAGCAGCAGGTCGCGGTGTTGGCCGAGCGGATCGGCGCGCTGCTGGTCGAGGTGCACCGCCGGTTCGGGGCCCCGTTGCCGCCGGAAACCGACGCGGTCGACGACCTCTCGCCGCTGCAGACGCCGGTCGACGTGGAGTTCCGGGTCGGCACCATGGGCCTGGGTTGGGATGCCGAGGCCAACTCGGTGGTGGTGGAACTGCTCGCGGTGACCGACAACGAATTCGACGCGTCGGTGGTGCTGGAGGACACCGAGGACGGTCCCGACGCCGTCCGGGTGTTCCTGTCCCCGGAATCGGCGCGGCAGTTCGCCAGCCGGTCGACCCGGGTGATCTCGGCGGGCCGCCCGCCGTGCCCGCTGTGCGACGAGCCGCTGGATCCGGCCGGACATGTCTGCGTGCGCACCAACGGGTACCGGCGCGAGGCGTTCGGGGCCGCCGATGACACCGCCGACTGAGGAGACCTTGCGCCACGGCGCGTTGGGGGTGCTGGGCCGTATCCGTTCGGCGAGCAACGCCACCTTCCTGTGCGAGGCCCAACTCGCCGACGGTTCAGCGAGGCACTGTGTGTACAAGCCGATCCGCGGCGAGCGGCCGCTGTGGGATTTTCCCGACGGCACGCTGGCCGGGCGGGAACTGGCCAGCTACCTCATCTCCGAAGGGCTCGGTTGGAACCTGGTGCCCGACACCGTGATTCGGGACGGGCCGCACGGACCCGGCATGGTGCAGCGCTGGGTGCACCAGGCCGGCGACGGGCTGGCCGGCTCACCCGATCCGCCCGCGGACCCGGAACCGGACCTGGTCGACGTGTGCCCGGTCGCCGAGGTGCCGGTCGGCTATCTGCCGGTGCTGCGGGCGCAGGACTACGACGGCAACGAGGTGGCGCTGGTCCACGCCGACGACCGGCGGTTGCACCGGCTGGCCGTATTCGACGTACTGGTCAACAACGCCGACCGCAAGGGCGGGCACATCCTGGCCGGTTCCGACGGCCGGGTGTACGGCGTCGACCACGGCCTGTGCCTGCACGCCCACGACAAACTGCGCACGGTGCTGTGGGGTTGGGCCGGCCTGCCGGTCGACGACGACACCCTGGCCGCGGTCGCCGAGTTCGCCGGGCTGCTCGACGGTGAACTCGGCGCGGAATTGGCCGCGCATCTGACCGACGCCGAGATCACGGCGCTGGCCGGCCGGACCCGCGGGCTGCTGGAGAACCCGGTGCTACCCGGCCCCGACGAGCGGTCCCGCCCGATCCCGTGGCCGGCGTTCTAAGAAGGCGTCGGCCGCCAGGTCAGGGTCGAGCCGTCGAACTTCGTCGACAGGTGCAGCTGCCCGTCCCGGAACAGATAGCCGGTCACGTTCGACAACTCCTGGCCCACCCGGCCGTCCAGCGACCCGTCGCCGCAGGCCATCAACGTCTGCCGGATCGGCCCGAACGTCAGGGTCCCCGACTCGCCACCCTCGGCGGGCTCCGCGGTCCAGCTGCCGCCCCCGGTATTGCAGTCGAGTTTGATCGCCGCCTGGCCGTCGGGACCGAAGGAGACGGTGAACTTCGACGGGTCGTCGACGGTGGTGATGCCCTGGGCGTCGTCGGAGGACTGGATCTGCAACAGCTGCCAGGACGTACCGTCCAGCTTCTGGGGCGCGGCCGCGGAAGCGCTCGTTTCCGGTGCCGCGCTGCCGCTGTTGTGGCTGTTGCAGGCGGCGAGTGCCGCCACCGCCGTCAATACCGCGGCGGTGCCGGTGACTGCTGAAATCCGGCCCATCGGGCCCTCCGTTCGTCGGTGATTCCGGCTGCCCACGATACTGGCAGGGTGACCTGTGCCCCCGACGATCGCAGCGATGTCGATCTGGCCGCCGATCTGGCGGTCGACGCCGGCCGGTTGCTGCTGGCGGTCCGCGAGGAGGTCGGCCACGATTTCCCGTGGGATCTCGGCGATGCCGGTGACGCCCGCGCCAACGCCCACATCCTGGCCCGGCTGCGTGCCGAACGTCCCGACGACGCGGTGCTCTCGGAGGAGGCTCCTGACGACCTGGCGCGGCTGAGTGCCGACCGGGTGTGGATCGTCGACCCCGTCGATGGCACCCGCGAATACTCGCTGCCGGGGCGGCGGGACTGGGCCGTGCACATTGCCCTGTGGCAGCGCGTCGGCGGCCCCGACGGGACCATCACCGACGCCGCGGTCTCCCTGCCGGCCTACGACGAGGTGTACCGCAGCGACACCGTCACCGCGCCCGCCGCGCCGCGCACCGGCCCGATCCGGATCACCGCCTCGGCCAACCGGCCGCCCGCGGTGCTGTACCGGATCGCCGAGCGGATGGAGGTGGAACTGGTCCGGATCGGCTCGGCCGGAGCCAAGGCGATGGCGGTGGTGCGCGGCGACGTCGACGCTTACGTGCACGCCGGCGGGCAATGGGAGTGGGATTCGGCCGCCCCGGTCGGGGTGGCCCGCGCCGCCGGTCTGCACACCTGCCGCCTCGACGGCTCCCCGATGCTCTACAACCGCCCCGACCCGTACCTGCCCGATCTGCTGATCTGCCGCGCCGACCTGGGCCGGGTGCTGCTCGACGCCATCCATCGGTGAGCCGCGCCGGTGCGCACCGATAGAGTCTGGGCCATGCGGTCCTGGTCTGCCCACGACGTTCCGGTGCTGCCCGGACAGGGGCCGCAACTGCGGCTGTATGACACCTCGGATCGCCAGCTGCGACCGGTGTCGTCGGGGCGCACGGCCACCATGTACGTCTGCGGCATCACCCCCTATGACGCCACCCACCTCGGGCACGCCGCAACGTATCTGACGTTCGACCTGATCAACCGGGTGCTGACCGACAGCGGCCACGACGTGCACTACGTGCAGAACGTCACCGACGTCGACGACCCGCTGTTCGAACGCGCGCAGCGCGACGGGATCGACTGGCGCGACCTCGGCGCCCGCGAGATCGAGCTCTTCCGCGAGGACATGACCGCCCTGCGGGTGCTGCCGCCGCGCGACTACGTGGCCGCCACCGACACCATCGGCGAGGTGGTGACGTTGGTGGAGCGGCTGCTGGCCGTCGGCGCCGCCTACCGGGTCGACGACCCCGAGTATCCCGACATCTATTACCGGGTCGGGGCCACCGACTGGTTCGGTTACGAGTCCGGGCTGGACCGTGCGCAGATGACCGAGCTGTTCGCCGAGCGGGGCGGCGACCCCGATCGGGCCGGCAAGGCCGACGAACTCGACGCGCTGCTGTGGCGGGCGGCCCGCGACGGGGAGCCCAGCTGGGATTCCCCGTTCGGTCCGGGCCGGCCCGGCTGGCACGTCGAATGCTCCGCCATCGCCCTGAACCGCCTGGGTGTCGGCTTCGACATCCAGGGCGGCGGGGTCGACCTGGTGTTCCCGCACCACGAGTTCTCCGCCGCGCACGCCGAGGCCGCCACCTCGGCGCGCCGGTTCGCCCGGCACTACGTGCACGCCGGGATGATCGGCTGGGACGGCCACAAGATGAGCAAGAGCCGCGGCAACCTGGTCCTGGTGTCGCGGCTGCGGGCGCTCGGTGTCGACCCCGGTGCGATCCGGCTGGGCCTGTTCGCCGGCCACTACCGCGCCGACCGGTTCTGGACCGATGAGGTGCTCGCCGAGGCGACCGTGCGACTGGACCGCTGGCGTGCGGCGGCCGCGCTGCCGGCCGGGCCCGACACCACCGACCTGATCGCCCGGCTGCGTGGCTATCTCGCCGACGACCTCGACACACCCAAGGCGCTGGCCGCCGTCGACGGCTGGGTCACCGACGCGCTGGAATACGGCGGACACGACACCGCAGCCCCGGGGTCTTTTGCCGCCGCGGTCGACGCGCTGCTCGGCGTGGCGCTCTAAGCCTGCGCCGCGGGGACTACGGTCAACGGTATGCCGTCGAGCAAACGCGCCGATCTGGTGCTATCAGGTGGAGGAGTCAAGGGCATAGCGCTGGTTGGTGCGGTCGCCGCGCTGGCGGATGCGGGATACGAGGCGCAGCGAATCTCCGGTACCTCGGCCGGCGCCTTCGTGGGGGCGATCCTGGCGTCGGCGACGGCGGCCGGCCGGGTCAAGGTTCCCGACCTCGAACAGCTGGCCATGGACATCGACTATGCGAGCTTCCTGGACCAGGGCCCCGTCGAACGGGTACCGCTGTTGGGCCCGGCCGTCGGTGTGCTGACCGGTGACGGCATCTACCGCGGCGACGCGCTGCACAACTGGCTGGTCAAGAACCTCGCGGAGTTCGGCGTGCGGACGTTTGCCGACCTGGCCATCGACGACGACGGCCTGCCGCCCGAACAGCGCTACCGACTGGTGGTCACCGTCGCCGACGTCAGCATCGGCCAGCTGGTCCGGCTGCCGTGGGACTACGCCCGGGTCTACGGTCTGGATCCCGACGAGCAACTGGTGGCCGACGCCGTGCGGGCCTCCACCGCCATCCCATTCTTTTTCAAACCGGCAACTCTGGCCCGGCCCGACGGCGGGGTGTCGACGCTGGTCGACGGTGGTCTGCTGTCGAACTATCCGATCGACTCGCTGGACCGGGCCGACGAGGAACCGCCGCGCTGGCCGACGCTGGGCATCACGCTGATGCCGAGCCTGCCCGACCACAACGAGGAGGTGTTCCCGGCGTTGCGGCTGTTGCACAAGGTCCGTCCGCCGACGCTGATGGAACAGGTCGTCACCACGATTCTCGTCGGGCACGACCAGACGCTGCTCAACCAGCCGCGGGTGGCCGCCCGCACCATCCGGGTCGATACCCACCAGGTCGGGGTGCTGGAATTCGACCTGTCCCCGCACGCCAAGGCCGCCCTCTACGACGACGGCTACGCCGCGGCCCGGGAGTTCCTGTCCACCTGGAACTTCGACGACTACCGCGCCCGGTTCCGCTGAGAACTCACTTGCTGAAGCCGGGGCCCCGGCGGCGCAGGTAGCGCTCGAATTCCGCGGCCAGCGCGTCGCCGTCGATCTTGCCGACCATCTCGGTCAGGTCGACCTCGGCGTCGCCGCGTTCCTCCAGCGACGCCACGTAGTCGGCGATCTCCTCGTCCTCGGCGGTCATCTCGGTGACCATGTTCTCCCACTCCTCGGCCTGGGCCGGCAGCTCGCCGAGCGGCACCTCGATGTCGAGCACCTCCTCCACCCGGCGCAGCAGGGCCACCGTGGCCTTCGGGCTCGGCGCCGATGACACGTAGTGCGGGACGGCCGCCCAGAACGTCACCGCCGGGATCCCCGCCGTCACGCAGGCGTCCTGGAACACCCCCGCGATCCCGGTCGGCCCCTCGTAGCGGGTTTCCTCCAGCCCGAAGTATTTCGCCGAATCGGGGGAGTAGGCCGCCCCGGACACCGGGACCGGGCGGGTGTGCGGGGTGTCGGCCAGCAGCGCCCCGAGGATCACCACGGTGTCGGCCTTGACGGCGTTGGTCACCTCCAGCAGCCGCGCGCAGAACGTCCGCCAGCGCATATTCGGCTCGACCCCGCGCATCAGCACGATGTCGCGCTGTGAGCCCGGCGGGCGGCAATAGGAGATCTGCATGGTCGGCCACAGCAGTTCCCGGGTGACGCCGTCGATCTGGCGGATCACCGGCCGGTTGACCTGGTAGTCGTAGAACTCCTCGTCGTCGATCTCGGCGATCACCCGGGCCGACCACACGTCGTGCAGATGCTCGACCGCCGCGGTAGCGGCGTCACCGGCATCGTTCCAGCCCTCGAAGGCCACCACGACGATGCTGTCGCGCAGTTCGGGCAGCTCCTGGCCTCGGTCCTCCGACGGGGTCACCGATCAAGCCTACGGGCTGAACCGGCCCCGGTGTGCCAGGGCACGCGGCGCCGTTCGGCTGACGACGTAGACTTTCACCGTCGAGAGGCGTTGCAACGGAGCCGTGCGGTGAGCCGGCATCCGCCACGCTCGGCGGAGTCAAGGACGCCTTCCGTCACGGAAGGATTGCATGATGAACGTCCCCGAGCCGATCACCACGGACTTCGTGCCGAACATCCGGCCGGATGCCACCGAGGAACTGACGGCCACGCTGCGGCGGCGGATCATGGTGATCGACGGGGCGATGGGCACGGCGATCCAGCGCGACCGGCCCGACGAGGCCGGCTACCGCGGCGAGCGGTTCGCCGACTGGCCCAGCGACCTGATCGGCAACAACGATCTGCTCACCCTGACCCAGCCGCACATCATCTCCGCGATCCACCGCGAGTACCTCGCCGCGGGTGCGGACATCCTGGAGACCAACACCTTCAACGCGAACGCGGTCTCGCTGTCGGACTACGGCATGGCGGAGCTGAGCTACGAACTCAACTACGCCGGCGCCGCGCTGGCCCGCAGCGCGTGCGACGAGTTCAGCACGCCGGCGAAGCCCCGCTACGTCGCCGGCGCGCTCGGGCCGACGACGCGGACCGCGTCGATCTCACCGGACGTCAACGACCCCGGTGCCCGCAACGTCTCCTACGACCAGCTGGTCGCCGCCTATCTGGACGCCGCGGCCGGGCTGGTCGACGGCGGCGCCGACATCCTCATCGTCGAGACGATCTTCGACACCCTCAACGCCAAGGCGGCGATCTTCGGCATCGAGACGCTGTTCGAGCAGCGCGGCCGGCGCTGGCCCGTCATCATCTCCGGCACCATCACCGACGCGTCCGGGCGCACGCTGTCCGGTCAGGTCACCGAGGCGTTCTGGAACTCGATCCGGCACGCCCGTCCGATCGCCGTCGGCCTGAACTGTGCCCTCGGCGCGCCGGAGATGCGGCCCTACATCGCCGAGATGGCGCGGATCGCCGACACCTTCGTGTCCTGCTACCCGAATGCCGGGCTGCCCAACGCCTTCGGCGAGTACGACGAGTCCCCGGTGTGCCAGGCGGGCTATCTCGCCGAGTTCGCCGAGGCCGGTCTGGTCAACCTGGTCGGTGGCTGCTGCGGAACCGCACCCGAGCACATCGCCGAGATCGCCCGGGTGGTGCAGGGCAAGGCGCCGCGTGAGGTTCCCCAGGTCGAAGTGGCCACCCGGCTGTCCGGGCTGGAGCCGCTCAACATCACCGACGAGTCCCTGTTCGTGAACATCGGTGAGCGCACCAACATCACCGGCTCGGCCCGGTTCCGCAACCTGATCAAGGCCTCCGACTACCACACCGCGCTATCGGTGGCGTTGCAGCAGGTCGAGGTCGGCGCTCAGGTCATCGACATCAACATGGACGAGGGCATGATCGACGGCGTCGCCGCGATGGACCGGTTCACCAAGCTGATCGCCGCCGAGCCGGACATCAGCCGCGTGCCGGTGATGATCGACTCGTCCAAGTGGGAGGTCATCGAGGCCGGACTGAAAAACGTCCAGGGCAAGCCGATCGTCAACTCGATCTCCATGAAGGAGGGTGTGGAGAAGTTCGTTGCCGAGGCGCGACTGTGCCGCAAGTACGGCGCCGCCGTCGTCGTGATGGCCTTCGACGAGCAGGGCCAGGCCGATAATCTGGAGCGCCGCAAGGAGATCTGCGGGCGCGCCTACCGGATCCTCACCGAAGAGGTCGGATTCCCGGCCGAGGACATCATCTTCGACCCGAACTGCTTCGCGCTGGCCACCGGCATCGAGGAACACGCCACCTACGGCATCGACTTCATCGAGGGCTGCGCCTGGATCAAGGAGAACCTGCCGGGCGTGCACATCTCCGGCGGCATCTCCAACGTGTCGTTCTCCTTCCGCGGCAACAATCCGGTCCGCGAGGCGATCCACGCGGTGTTCCTGTTCCACGCCATCAAGGCCGGCCTGGACATGGGCATCGTCAACGCCGGTGCCCTGGTGCCGTATGACTCGATCGACCCCGAACTGCGGGACCGCATCGAAGACGTCGTACTGAACCGGCGCGAGGACGCGGCCGAGCGGCTGCTGGAGATCGCCGAACGGTTCAACAGCAAGGGCACCGGGGCGCCGGACGCCGACCCGGCGGCCGCGCAGTGGCGCACCCTGGGCGTCCGCGAACGCATCACCCACGCGCTGGTCAGGGGCATCGACGCGCACGTCGACGCCGACACCGAGGAACTGCGGGCCGAGATCGCCGCCGCGGGTGGACGCCCCATCGAGGTGATCGAGGGGCCGCTGATGGACGGCATGAACGTCGTCGGCGACCTGTTCGGCGCGGGCAAGATGTTCCTGCCCCAGGTGGTGAAGTCGGCGCGGGTGATGAAGAAGGCCGTCGCCTATCTGCTGCCGTTCATCGAGGCGGAGAAGGCGCAATCGGGAGACACGTCGTCGGACGACACCAACGGCACCATCGTGATGGCGACGGTGAAGGGCGACGTCCACGACATCGGGAAGAACATCGTCGGAGTTGTGTTGCAGTGCAACAACTACGAGGTGATCGACCTCGGGGTGATGGTGCCCGCCGAGAAGATCCTCGCCGCCGCAGAGGAATACGACGCCGACATCATCGGGCTGTCGGGCCTGATCACCCCGTCGCTGGACGAGATGGTCAACTTCGCCGTCCAGATGGAACGCAAGGGCCTGCAGATCCCGCTGTTGATCGGCGGTGCGACCACCTCACGCGCCCACACCGCGGTGAAGATCGCCCCCCGCCGCAAAGGCCCCGTGGTCTGGGTCAAGGACGCGTCCCGCTCGGTGCCGGTCGCCGCAGCGTTGCTCGACGAACGTCAGCGCCCGGCGCTGCTGGAGGCCACCGCCGCCGACTACGCGGCGCTGCGGGAACGGCACGCGCAGAAGAACGAACGGCCGATGCTGACGCTGGAACAGGCCCGCGCCAACCGCGCACCCATCGACTGGGACGACTACACCCCGCCGGTGCCCGCCCAGGGCGTCGGCGTCCGGGCGTTTCTCGACTACGACCTGGCCGAGCTCCGGGAGTACATCGACTGGCAGCCGTTCTTCAACGCCTGGGAGATGAAGGGCCGCTTCCCCGACATCCTGCACAACCCGGCCTCCGGCGAGGCGGCCCGCAAACTGTACGACGACGCCCAGGACATGCTGGATGCGTTGATCGACCAGAAGTGGTTGCGCGCCAACGGGGTGATCGGTTTCTTCCCCGCCAATGCGGTCGGCGACGACATCGACGTCTACACCGACGAAACCCGCACCGAGGTGCTCACTACCCTGCACAATCTGCGGCAGCAGGGCGAGCACCGCGAGGGCATCCCGAACCGCTCCCTCGGCGACTACATCGCGCCCCGGGACACCGGTCTGGCCGACTACGTCGGCGCGTTCGCCGTCACCGCCGGCCTGGGCGCCACGGAGAAGATCATGGAGTTCAAGGCCGACCTCGACGACTACAGCGCGATCCTGCTGGAGTCGGTCGCCGACCGGCTGGCCGAGGCGTTCGCCGAACGGATGCACCAGCGGGTCCGTGAGGAGTTCTGGGGTTATCAGCCCGACGAGCACCTGGACAACGAGGCGCTGATCGGGGAGCGCTACGTCGGGATCCGGCCGGCGCCGGGTTATCCGGCCTGCCCCGAGCACACCGAGAAGGCGACCATCTGGACGTTGATGGACGTGCACGAGCGCACCGGCATCGAGCTGACCGACTCGATGGCCATGTGGCCCGGCGCCGCGGTGAGCGGCTGGTATTTCTCGCACCCGCAGTCGCAGTACTTCGTGGTCGGCCGGCTGGCCCAGGACCAGGTCGCCGACTACGCGAAGCGCAAGGGCTGGACCCTGGCCGAGGCCGAGCGCTGGCTGAGCCCCAACCTCGGCTACAACCCGGAGGACTGATCCCGGCCCGCCGATGGGAGAATCGGCGTCATGCGCGCGGTGCTGTGGGACATGGACGGCACCCTCGTCGACACCGAAAAGTTGTGGGATGTCGCCCTTCGAGAGCTCTACCGGCGCCACGATCGCAAATTGAGTGCCGTGGTGCGCGATTCGACGGTCGGCGGGTCGAGCGAGGCGGTGATGCGCATCGTCTACGACGACCTGGGCCTGGACCCCGACCCGTCGGACATGGCGGCGACGGCGGACTGGGTGCACACCTATGTCGGGGAACTGTTCGAGACCGATCTGCCGTGGTGCCCGGGAGCGCCGGAGCTGCTGGAAGCCGTCGCGGCCAGTGGCGTGCCGACCGCTCTGGTCACCAACACCCGCCGCGACCTGGCCGATAAGGCGCTGGAAAGTATGGGCCGGGAATGGTTTTCGGTCACGGTATGCGGCGACGAGGTGCCGCGCGGCAAACCCGCACCCGATCCGTACCTGCGGGCGGCCCGGCTGCTGGAGGTCGAGCCCGCCCAGTGCCTGGCCATCGAGGACGCGGTGACCGGCGCGGCGTCGGCGTCGGCCGCCGGTGCCGTGGTTCTGGTGGTCCCCAACGCGGTGGTGGTCCCTGCCGGCCCGGGTCGGCACTTCGTCGACTCGCTGCGTGGGCTGGGTGTGGCCGACCTGCGCCGTATCCACGCCGCACCGGAAACCGCCGTCGCGCACCGCAGCTGAACCCGCCCGCAACAATGCTCCGGGAAGTTAGGGTGAACTCCCTCATTCAGCTGGGCGAAAGGTGCCGGTGATGTCCCACGGACCCGCCGATGTCGGCGAAACGTCCTACTACGACGACGATGCCTCGCCCGGCTCGATCCGGGTGGTGCTGATCGCCGCCGTCGCGGCCCTGGGCGGTCTGCTGTTCGGCTTCGACAGCGCCGTCGTCAACGGTGCCGTCGACGCGGTCCAGAACCGCTTCGGCATCGGCGATCTGGCCACCGGCGTCGCGGTGGCCGCGGCACTGCTCGGTGCGGCGACCGGTGCGATGGTGGCGGGCCGGTTGGCCGACCGGATCGGCCGGCTGGCGGTGATGAAGATCGCCGCGCTGCTGTTCCTGATCAGCGCCTTCGGCACCGGGCTGGCCCTGGACATCTGGATGTTCGGGGCGTTCCGCATCGTCGGCGGCCTCGGCGTCGGCGTGGCGTCGGTGATCGCCCCGGCCTACATCGCCGAGACCTCCCCGCCGCGCATCCGCGGGCGTCTGGGCTCCCTGCAGCAGCTGGCGATCGTCACCGGCATCTTCATCGCACTGGGCATCGACGCGCTGCTGGCGCACCTGGCCGGCGGCTCGGGGGAGACACTGTGGCTGGGTCTGGAGGCCTGGCGGTGGATGTTCCTGTCGATGGCGGTGCCCGCCGTCGTCTACGGCGCGCTGTCCTACACCATCCCCGAGTCGCCGCGCTATCTGGTGGCCAAGTTCCGGATCCCCGAGGCGCGCAAGGTGCTCACCATGCTGCTGGGGGAGAAGAACCTGGAGCTGACCATCGCCCGGATCCAGGAATCACTGACCGCCGACAAACCACCGTCGTGGCGTGACCTGCGCAAACCCACCGGCGGTCTGTACGGCATCGTCTGGATCGGCGTGGGGCTGTCGGTGTTTCAGCAGTTCGTCGGGATCAACGTCATCTTCTACTACTCCAACGTGCTGTGGCAGGCCGTCGGGTTCGACGAGAGTTCGTCGTTCACCATCACGGTGATCACTTCGATCGTCAATATCGCCACGACCCTGATCGCCATCGCGCTGATCGACAAGATCGGCCGCAAGCCTCTGCTACTGATGGGGTCGGCGGGTATGGCCGTCTCCCTGGGCGCGATGGCGGTGATCTTCGGCTTCGCACGTACCTGCACCGACGCCGACGTGGCCGCGCAGTTGTGCGCGAGCGACCAGTTGGGCAAACCGCTACTGGAGGGTGCTGCCGGACCGATCGCACTGGTGGCGGCGAACCTGTTCGTGATCGCCTTCGGCATGTCCTGGGGCCCGGTGGTATGGGTGCTGCTCGGCGAGATGTTCCCCAACCGGATCCGGGCCGCGGCGCTGGGCTTGGCGGCGTCGGCGCAGTGGGTGGCCAACGCCGTAATCACGACGACCTTCCCCGGACTGCGCAGCGTGCTCGGTGGCGCCTACGGGTTCTACGCCCTGTGCGCGGCGCTGTCGTTGGTGTTCGTGTGGCGGTTCGTGCGGGAGACCAAGGGGGTCTCGCTGGAGGACATGCACGCCGAGGCGCTCGACGAGGACTGATGACGGCTCCGGTGACGCGCGGCGAAACCCGTCGGCGCGCCGTGAAACAATGACCAGCCGTGAAGACCTTCGAGGAACTGTTCGCCGAACTCGGTGAACGCGCCCGGACCCGGCCGGCCGGCAGCGCCACCGTCGCCGCCCTGGACGCCGGGGTGCACACCGTCGGCAAGAAGATCCTGGAGGAGGCCGGCGAGGTCTGGATCGCCGCCGAGCACGAGAGCGACGACGCACTCGCCGGGGAGATCAGCCAGCTGATGTACTGGACGCAGGTGCTGATGCTGGCCCGGGGCCTGACCCTCGACGACGTCTACCGAAAGCTGTGAACGCGATGCTGCGGGTGGCCGTGCCCAACAAGGGGGCGCTGAGTGAGTCGGCGGCTGAGGTGCTGTCCGAGGCCGGTTACCGCCGGCGCACCGACCCCAAGGACCTGACCGTCGTCGACCCGGTCAACAACGTCGAGTTCTTCTTCCTGCGGCCCAAGGACATCGCCATCTATGTCGGGTCCGGGCAGCTGGACTTCGGGATCACCGGACGGGATCTGGCCGCCGAATCCGGCGCGCCGGTGAGCGAACGCCTGGCGATGGGCTTCGGCTCGTCGACGTTCCGCTACGCCGCGCCGGCCGGGCGGGACTGGACGGTCGCGGATCTGGCGGGCTGCCGCATCGCCACGGCGTACCCGAACCTGGTGCGCAACGACCTGGCCGCCAAGGGAATCGAGGCGACGGTCATCCGTCTCGACGGCGCGGTGGAGATCTCCATTCAGCTGGGTGTGGCCGACGCCATCGCCGACGTGGTCGGTTCCGGGCGCACCCTGCGCCAGCACAACCTGGTGGCTTTCGGTGCGCCGCTGTGTGATTCGGAAGCCGTGCTGATCGAGCGCGCGGGCGCGGCCGCGGATCCGGCGCGCGACCAGCTGGCCGCCCGGGTACAAGGCGTGGTGTTCGGTCAGCAGTACCTGATGCTGGACTACGACTGCCCCCGCGCGGTGCTGGAGCAGGCCACCGAGGTGACCCCGGGTCTGGAATCGCCGACCATCGCACCACTGGCCGATCCGGACTGGGTGGCGGTGCGGGCGCTGGTGCCACGCAAGGGCGTCAACGCGGTGATGGACCGGCTGGCGGCCATCGGGGCCAAGGCGATCCTGGCCTCCGATATCCGGTTCTGCCGGTTCTAGCGCCCTGCCCGGACGTGTTAGCTTCCGGGCATGACGCATTTCCTGGTGCTGGGGCTGGCCCTGCTGCTCGGCATGGTCGCCGGCCTGCGGATGTTCACCGCTCCGGCCGTGCTGTGCTGGGCGGGAATGCTGGGTTGGATCGACCTGGACCGCAGTTGGGCGCTGTGGCTGGGGCATCCGGTGACGCTGACGCTGTTCACCCTGGCCGCCATCGTGGAGATGATCACCGACCAGCTGGCCCGCACCCGTCCGCGCACCGCGCTCACCCAGTTCGGTGGCCGGCTGATCATGGGTGGGGTGGCCGGCGCGCTGCTCGGTTCGACGCACGGCTACACCGTCGGCGGGATCGGCGCGGGCATCACCGGTGCCGCGCTGGGCACGATTGCCGGTGTGGCGCTGAAACGCCGGTTTGCCGGTGGCCACCCGTTGTTCTACGGGCTGATCGAGGACGCGGTCGCCGTGCTGGCCGGCCTGTCCATCGCGGCGTCCGTGGGCGCGGTGTAGCGGCGCGCTTGCGGCCCGGTCCCGCTCAGACGCTGGTCAGGCAGAGCACCACCTGCGACGTGCTGTAGGACGAGTCGTAGTCGCTGCGCACCCAGTTGCCGCTGCAGTTGCTGGTCGAGGTGGTCACCTTGGTGACCTTGACATTGGCCTTGTACTGGCTGCAGGACACCTTGACGAACATGCTGAGCGTGGAGCCACTGGACTCCCGGTAGAAGCAGTCGCCGTAGGAGGCGCCGCGGATCGCGTACTCGATGTCGCTCTTGGACTGGTACGACGGCACGTACGACGTCGGCGTCGAGTCGGAGTAGTAGCTGCGGTTGCGCTTGTTCTCCTGGCTGACGATGACGCCGATGACGACCGCGGCGATGGCGGTGATCACGATGCTGACGATGGCGGAGGCGATGGCGAAACGCTTGGCGGAACGCGCTGAGGCGTAGGCGCCCGCGACGTCGCCCCGTTGCCATTTCGAATTGACCTGATTGGCCTTGACGATGGACACGATGCCCAGCGGCAGGAAGCAGAAGACGGTGGTCAGGATGCCCCAGACCAGGTTGTTGTTCGGCTGGCCGTACGGCGGCATCCCCGGATAGCCGCCGGCACCCAACGGGGGCGCCTCGTAGCCACCCGGCATCGCGTCATAGCCCGCAGCGGCCCCGTGGTTCGGTGCGCCCCCGTAGTTCGGTGCGGCACCGTAGCCCGGTACGGCGTAGCCGCTGGAGATCGGCGGTTCCTCCGACGACGCGCCGAACAGGTTCGGCTGGTTGCCCGACGCACCCGGGGTGGACCCGTAGGGATCGCTGGGGAAACTCATGAAACTCCTCGTTCGGACGTGGCACTACCAGACAAACCGTACAGGTTCCTGAGCATCGCAGTCCGTCGATCCCGCGGCCGGCGGATCCAGGCGGACTCAGTCCGTTCGACGCCGAACCAGCACCGTTTGGGCGCAGACGCCGACGAATCCGGTGTGGTCGAACAGCTCCGAGGTGGTGACCCCGAGACCGTCCGGGCCGATCGACCCGCGGGCCCGCAGGGCGAACTCCGATCCGGTGGGCTCCCGGTGCAGGTGCACCGTGACGTCGGTGTTCATGAACGTGTACTCGGTCGGGTTCAGCGGCGAGCCCAGCCCGTTGCAGGTGTCCACCACCATCGCCAGCCGTTGCAGCGGCGTGGTGGGTTCGTCGTCGACCAGGCCGACGTTCGAGGTCGCCCAGGTCACCCGGGCACCGGCCTCGTCGGCCTCGCGCCGCAGCGTCAGCGTGTCCAGGTAACCCGCCGAGTCCCACCAGAAATCGGGCAGCGGCCGCTCCGCGGTGCGGGCCTGCGGCGGGTAGCGGTCCGATACCGCCGCGGCGGTATCGGAGACCGACAGTGCCCAGGCGGAGAGCCGGGCGGCCGGCCGCTGCGGCCGGGAGGCGGGGGCGAACTCGGCCGCCTGCAGGCTGATCTGACGGCCCGGGCGCGGCGTCGAGGCGGTGACGGTCAGCTCGGTGATCGGCATCTGGCCGAGGATGTCCAGGCACAGCCGGCCGATCCGCTGCCCGGATCCGGCCAGCCGCTCCTCGACCACCTTGGTGAGCAGGGCCAGCGGGGGAGAACCGTGCTGCAGGTTCGGGCCCCACGCGCTGGCGGTGATCTCGCTGGCCGCAAACCGCTGCGCGTCGCCGGACGAGGGGAGCCGATGGTAGTAACTGCCGGTCACCGCGATCTCCTAATCTCTTCCGGATCGGACTGTACGCGGGGCACACCGGTTGGCCCCGCCCAGCTGTGTCGCCGGGGCCGGGCATGGCAGGCTGACCGGTTGTGTCCGAAAAAACGGGTCCGTTCGTCGTCGGTGACCGGGTACAGCTCACCGACGCCAAGGGCCGGCACTACACCATGCTGCTCAGCCCGGGCGGGGAGTTCCACACCCACCGGGGCGCCATCGCGCACGACGACGTCATCGGCGCGCCCGAGGGCAGCGTCGTCACCTCCACCAACGGGGACCCGTTCCTGGTGCTGCGCCCGCTGCTCATCGACTACGTGCTGTCCATGCCGCGCGGCGCCCAGGTCATCTACCCCAAGGACGCCGCCCAGATCGTGCACGAGGGCGATATCTTCCCCGGTGCCACGGTGCTCGAAGCCGGTGCCGGCTCCGGGGCGCTGACCTGCTCGCTGCTCCGCGCCGTCGGCCCCACCGGGCGGGTGATCTCCTATGAGGTGCGCGACGACCACGCCGTGCACGCCGCCCGCAACGTCGACACCTTCTTCGGAGAGCGCCCGGACAATTGGGACCTGGTAATCGCCGACCTGGCCGACTACGACGGCCCGCAGGCCGACCGGGTGGTGCTGGACATGCTCTCGCCGTGGGACGTGCTGGACACCGTCGCCAAGGCGCTGGTGCCCGGCGGTGTGCTGATGGTCTACGTCGCCACCGTCACCCAGCTGTCCCGCATCGTGGAGGCGCTGCGCCAACAGCAGTGCTGGACCGAGCCGAGGTCCTGGGAGACGCTGCAGCGCGGATGGGACGTCGTCGGCCTGGCGGTGCGGCCCCAGCACAACATGCGTGGGCACACGGCGTTTCTGGTCTCGGCCCGCCGCCTCGCCCCCGGCACCGTCACACCGACGCCGCTACGGCGCAAGAAGCACCTGCAGAACCCCTCCGATCCCGTCGCCAGTGATCCCACGGCGATTTCCGGGCCGGAAATCGCCACCGGGTAACTGGTGCCGGCGGGTAATCACAGAGAGGGCCAGGAGATGACCAATATCGACTACCAGGTGATCGGCGACGTCGCGCACGTCCGGCTGAACCGGCCGGAGAAACACAACGGGCTGACCCTCGACATGATCGACGACCTCGCCAAGGCCGCCGACCGGGCCGCAAAGGACCGGTCGCTGCGCGCCGTTGTGCTCAGCGGTAACGGTGAATCCTTCTGCTCGGGACTGGATTTCGCATCGACGGGTGCGCAGCGCGCCCGGGTGATGCGCAGTCTGATCCCGAAACGCCATACTGCCGCCAACAATTTCCAGGCGGCCGGCTGGGCGTGGCGCAACGTTCCGGTCCCGGTGATCGCGGTGGTGACCGGTCACTGCTTCGGCGGCGGGATGCAGATCGCCCTCGGCGCGGACTTCCGCTTCGCCGAGCCGAACGCCGACTTCTCCATCATGGAGGCGCGCTGGGGGCTCATCCCGGACATGTCGCTGTCGGTCAGCATCGCCGAGTTGACCACCATCGACATCGCCAAGCGGCTGACCATGACCGGCGAGATCTTCAGCGCGGCGCAGGCTTTGGAGTACGGACTGATCTCGGGTGTGGCCGACGACCCGTACGCGGCGGCCGACGAGCTGATCAATGCCATCCGGGAACGCTCCCCGGATGCGGTGGCCGCGGCCAAGGCTCTGTTCGAGCAGACCTGGTACAACGGCTCCCGGCTGTCGTTCCCGGTCGAACAGGCGTTGCAGATCCGCCTGCTGCGCGGCCGCAATCACGCCATCGCCCGCAAGGCCGGACTGGCCAAACAGACACCGGAGTTCACCGAGCGGCAGTTCTAGTCGTCGCTGCGCGACAGTCCCCGCCGCACCGAGAGCAGTTCAATCTCCGGGCGCGCGGCCACCAACCGTTCGGCGGCATCCAGGACGTCAGCGACATGCTCGCGATCGGCAGCGACGGAGGCGACTCCGATGCCGGCGCGCCGGTGCAGATCCCGGTGACCGGTTTCGGCTGCCGAGATCAGGAACTTGCGGCGCAATTCGGCGACAATCGGGCGCACCACCGAACGCTTCTCCTTCAGCGAGTGCACATCGCCGAGGAGCAGGTCGAATTCCAGCCAGCCGATCCACATATCAGCGCGGCGGCACCGAGGACGACGGGGCGCCCGGCGCCGGTGATGCGGGCGCCGGCAAGCCTGGCGACGCGGTTGAGAAGAGTTGATTGGCGCTCTGGCGGGACAGTCGCCAGCGGTCGCCGGCCCCGACGAACTCCATCGGATAGCCAAACGGCGGGCCCGGGGAGTTGCCGGCCCCGGTGATGGTCACCATCGCGGTGACCACGCCGGTCGTCGACTCCGACCAGGCCAGGTCGGTGGCGGTGACGGTCAGCGGCAGCAGGTGGTTGTCGGCCAGTGCCTTGGCGAAGCCGTCCATCGCGCTGGCGTCGGCGGCCGAGGAGCCGTCGATCAGCCCGAGTTTCTCGGTACCGGGGACCGCCGGATCCGACATCTGGGCCACCACGTCGGTCAGCGCGACCGGGTCCGGCAGCGGATGGGCCGGCACTGTCGCGGCGGTCACGCTGCTGCCCGGCGTGGCCGGGGGCGGTCCCGGGGTGGTGCAGCCGGAAAGCCCGAGCGCCGCCACAAGGGTGGCAGCGCTCAGGATCGCTCGGTAGATGGGCAGGTCGGTGCCCTAGTTCAGGGCCGAGAGCAGGGCGCCCACCGATTCCTTCGACAGCTGCCAACCGCTCGGGCTGGGGCCCTCGACGAAGGTCAGCGGCATGGACGCGGTCGCGCCGGTGGCGGCCGTCGCGGTGACGTTGGCGGTGGCGGAGTCGCCGTTCTGGTCGACGTCGGCGACGTCGAAGGTCAACGGGAAGTAGCCCTCGGCGGCCTTCTGGTTGTACTTCGCGTCCGCCACGGAGGTCTCGATACGGCCCATGCCGCCCTGGATGTAGCTCTTCTTGCTGGCGAACGAGCCGCTGCCGGCCAGCCCGGTCAGGGTCCGGGTCAGCGCGGGGGTCAGGTCCGGTGCCGGTGCCTGGGGCATCGGGATTCCGCGGACGACGGTCTGCACCTGGGGTGCGTTCGCGGGGCCGGCCAGCGCGGTCAGGCCGGCGGCGGCTCCCGCGGTGACCGCCGCAGCGGCGATGCCGGTAACGAGGAGTTTCTTGATCACGGCTGTCCTTCCGAGATTGCCGAGTGCTTTTTCGAGGCTAACCCAACCGGCTGTGAACATTCCAAGAGCCGACCGGGGGTCGCGGTGTTTTGGGTGTGTCGGGGTTCCCAGTACGCACGCAATGAGTCAATCGCCGGTAGCGTTGAAGGTGTTACCGCACCGATTTTGGTACGGGGGAGGAGCGCACCATGAGTACATCAGAGCGTTCAGAGCAGCAGTCGGGTCCGGCCGGACCCGCCGCTTCCAGCGACGATGCCGGTGAGCTGGAGCGTTTGCGCCGCGAAACCGCCGCCCTGCGCACCCGGCTGGAGAATGCCGCCGGCAGCGGATCGGGGCTGCGCAGCGCCCGCGACATCGAGGCGCTGGAGGCGCGGATCGAGTCGCTGACCGCCCGGAACTCCAAGCTGATGGAAACCCTCAAGGAGGCCCGTCAGCAACTTCTGGCCCTGCGCGAGGAGGTCGACCGGCTCGGTCAGCCGCCCAGCGGCTTCGGTGTGCTGCTGGGGGTCGCCGACGAGGAGACCGTCGACGTCTTCACCTCCGGACGCAAGATGCGACTCACCGTCTCACCCAACATCGACGTCGACACCCTGCGCAAGGGGCAGACGCTGCGGCTCAACGAGGCCCTGACCGTCGTCGAGGCCGGTGCCTACGAGTCCGTCGGCGAGATCTGCTCACTGCGCGAACTGCTCGCCGACGGACAGCGTGCGCTGGTCGTCGGTCACGCCGACGAGGAACGCATCGTCTGGCTGGCCGAGCCGCTGACCCTGGCCGACACCATGTCGGAGGAGGAACTGGAGGCGCTGGCCGAAGAGGACCGGCCGCGCCGGCTGCGCCCCGGAGACTCGCTGCTGGTCGACACCAAGGCCGGATACGCCTTCGAGCGCATTCCCAAGGCCGAGGTGGAAGACCTGGTGCTGGAGGAGGTGCCCGACGTCTCCTACTCCGACATCGGCGGCCTGACGCGCCAAATCGAGCAGATCCGCGATGCCGTCGAACTGCCGTTCCTGCATAAGGAGCTCTACCGCGAGTACGCGCTGCGCCCGCCCAAGGGTGTGCTGCTCTACGGCCCGCCCGGCTGCGGCAAGACGCTGATCGCCAAGGCCGTCGCCAACTCGCTGGCCAAGAAGATGGCCGAGCGCCGCGGTGAGGACTCCCGGGAGGCCAAGTCCTACTTCCTCAACATCAAGGGCCCCGAGCTGCTCAACAAGTTCGTCGGCGAGACCGAGCGGCACATCCGGCTGATCTTCCAGCGAGCCCGCGAGAAGGCCTCCGAGGGCACCCCGGTCATCGTGTTCTTCGACGAGATGGACTCGATCTTCCGCACCCGCGGCACCGGTGTGAGCTCGGACGTGGAGACGACGGTGGTGCCGCAGCTGCTCGCCGAGATCGACGGGGTCGAGGGGTTGGAGAACGTCATCGTTATCGGCGCCTCCAACCGTGAGGACATGATCGACCCGGCGATCCTGCGGCCCGGCCGTCTCGACGTCAAGATCAAGATCGAGCGCCCCGACGCCGAAGCGGCCCAGGACATCTTCAGCAAGTACCTCACCGACACGTTGCCGGTGCACGCCGAGGATCTGGCCGAATTCGGCGGGGACAAGTCGTCGTGCATCAAGGCGATGATCGAGAAGGTCGTCGACCGGATGTACGCCGAGATCGACGACAACAGGTTCCTGGAGGTGACCTACGCCAACGGTGACAAGGAGGTCATGTACTTCAAGGACTTCAACTCCGGGGCGATGATCCAGAATGTCGTCGACCGGGGCAAGAAGTACGCGATCAAGAGCGTGCTGGAGACCGGGGCCCCGGGCCTGCGGATCCAGCACCTGCTGGACTCCATCGTCGACGAGTTCGCCGAGAACGAGGACCTGCCCAACACCACCAACCCGGACGACTGGGCGCGGATCTCGGGCAAGAAGGGCGAGCGGATCGTCTACATCCGCACCCTGGTGACCGGCAAGAACGCCAGCGCCAGCCGGGCCATCGACAC
>WBZQ01000564.1_pt1 | contig 29233 bp, 25 predicted proteins | sample 5204251 | NCBI WGS metagenome assembly WBZQ01 (sample SAMN12412402, study PRJNA552823) | activated sludge metagenome | isolation source: activated sludge from nitrification reactor of wastewater treatment plant... | place: USA: Virginia | collected 2017-09 | reverse complement strand
CGGGGTGCGTCGTTTCGGCGATGCCACCGTGCCCTTGGATGAGGCGCTCGTGCAAGCTGTGGTCGACATTTCGGGTCGGCCCTATTGCGTCCACACCGGGGAGCCCGAGGGGCAAGAGTTCGTGCCGCTGGGCAACGATGGCTACCTTGGCTCGCTAACTCGCCACGTCTTTGAGACCCTCGCCCACCACGCGCAGATCGCCTTGCACGTGCGCGTGTTGGCTGGTCGCGACCCGCACCACATTGTTGAGACGCAGTTCAAGGCGGTGGCCCGGGCCTTGCGAGACGCCATCGCCATCGACCCGCGTGAAAGTGGAGTGCCCAGCACTAAAGGGGCCTTGTGAGGCAATCCAAGCGCGTGGTGGTGCTCGACTACGGATCGGGCAACGTTCGTTCGGTTGTGCGCGCTTTAGAGCGTGCTGGAGCCGACGTCGTACTCACTGCGGATAAGAAACAGGCGCTGGACGCCTATGGGCTCGTGGTGCCGGGTGTGGGGGCATTTCGTGCCTGCATGGACGGGCTTGCGGCTGTCAAAGGCCCCGAGATCATCGGACGACGCCTAGCTGGCTCACGTCCAGTCTTGGGCATCTGCGTGGGCATGCAGGTGCTGTTCCAACATGGTTCTGAGCACGGGGTGGAGACCGATGGGTGCTTTGAATGGCCCGGGAAGGTCGAGCGCCTTCAGGCTGAGGTGATCCCTCACATGGGGTGGAACAGTGTTGAGGTGCCCCAAGGGTCGCAACTGTTTGCTGGAGCCGAAGGCGAGCGGTTCTATTTCGTGCACTCCTACGGCGTACGCCGCTGGGAGCTAGTCACCAACGGCCGCACCGAGCCGCCTCTGGTGACCTGGGCCGAACACGGCGGTGATCGGTTCGTGGCGGCTGTAGAGAACGGTCCGCTCTGGGCCACCCAATTTCACCCTGAAAAGTCCGGCGATGCCGGTGCCCAATTGCTACGCAACTGGGTCTCATCACTCTAGGAGTCATCTCATGCTGGAATTGCTGCCCGCTGTCGACATCGCCGGGGGCCAAGCCGTGCAACTGGTGCAGGGAGTGGCAGGGTCTGAAAAGCGTTTCGGTGACCCCGTCGAAGCAGCACTGCGCTGGCAAGACGCAGGTGCCCAATGGCTGCACTTGGTCGATCTGGACGCTGCCTTTGGTAGGGGACACAACCGCGAACTGCAGGCGCAGATCGTGGGGGCGCTCGACATCAACGTCGAGATGAGCGGTGGGATCCGAGACGAGGAGTCTTTGGAGGCTGCCCTCTCAACAGGGTGTCGACGCGTCAACATCGGCACTGCGGCGTTGGAGAACCCGCAATGGTGTGCCTCGATCATCGCCACACACGGTGATCGAGTTGCCATCGGGCTCGATGTCCGTGGACGAACTTTGGCGGCCCGCGGGTGGACGCGCGAGGGCGGAGACCTCTACGACGTGTTGGCTCGACTCGACTCCGAAGGGTGCGCTCGCTACGTGGTCACCGACGTCAACAAAGACGGCATGTTGCAAGGCCCCAACCTTGACCTGCTGCGTGCGGTCTGTGCGGCCACTCCTGCCCCGATTGTGGCCAGTGGCGGCATCACCGAACTGGCCGACCTCGAGGCTCTGATGGGGTTAGTGGACGACGGAGTCGAAGGCGCCATCATCGGCACCGCGCTTTACGAAGGCCGATTCACTCTTGAGGATGCACTCGCGCTCACGGGCGGCATCGCGTGAGCCTGGCTGTACGCGTCATTCCCTGCCTTGACGTTGATCGCGGGCGGGTAGTCAAGGGCGTCAACTTCGTCGATTTGCGTGATGCAGGCGACCCAGTTGAGTTGGCTCGCGCCTACGACGCTCAGGGGGCCGATGAGCTCACTTTCCTTGACATCTCCGCCTCGCATGAAGGCCGTGCGACAACGCTGGAGATGGTTTCGCGCACCGCTGAACAGGTCTTTATCCCACTTACGGTCGGCGGGGGAGTGTCCAGCGTCGATTATGTCGACGCCTTGCTGCGCGCTGGCGCTGACAAGGTCAGTGTCAACACCGCAGCGCTGAGACGCCCTGAACTCCTTGCTGAAATCGCCGACCGGTTCGGCAATCAAGTGCTCGTGCTTTCAGTGGATGCTCGCCGAGCACGTGACACAGAGAGCGGGTTTGAGGTCACCACACATGGTGGGCGCCAAAGCGCCGGGATCGACGCCTTGGAGTGGGTCGTCAAAGCCACTGACCTCGGTGTTGGGGAAATCTTGCTCAATGCCATGGACTCTGACGGCACCACTGACGGGTTCGATCTGGAGTTGATTCGCCAAGTGCGAGCCCACGTGAGCGTGCCTGTCATCGCCAGTGGTGGGGCAGGCGCACTTGAGCACTTCGCCCCTGCTGTGGATGCCGGAGCTGATGCTGTCTTGGCTGCGACGGTCTTTCACTTCGGCACGCTGCGCATCAGCGATGTCAAGCAGGCGCTGGCCTCGGCCGGGCATCCCGTGCGGCTCTAGCGCCGCCGTACGCTCAAAGCAATGAGCACTGGTCCCCGACGTTGAGTCGAGGCTTGTTCGGCGCCACACCCGGGAGAGCCGTCAACCCCTGAGGCGCAGCTTCCACAGCCGGTGCTGGGGCAGCCAGAGGAAATCACCTGCGCATCTATGCGACCTAGTCGCACCAACTCATCAACCACGGCGCTCACCAGATCAAGACTGTGTCCGGTCATCGTGGCAGCCTCATGCAGCGAGCCAGCCCCCTGCTCAAAGGCGCGCAACACGTCGGTGGCTGGTGCATTCACCACAGCAGTCGGCCAGCCTGGAAGACGACAACAGCCAGTGCCCACGCGATCATGAATTGCATGAGCACCCCAGCTATGGTCCAGCGCAGACCAACCTCGCGCTTTTGGGCGGCAAGGGTGGCCACACACGGGGTGTAGGCCAACAAGAAGACCATGAAGGCAGCCACAGCAGCCCCTGAGTGTCCGCCCGAGGCTTGCCCGAACGACTCGATGAGTTGGGCCCCTAACGAACCAGGTGTGTGCAAAGCGCCTGGGTCTGCCACTGCGTAGGTCTGTGCCCACGATGAGATCAGCGCTTCTTTAGCCACAAATCCGACGAAGAGCCCAGAGACCAGTTCCCACGCCCCGAAACCAGCAGGGCCAAAGAGTGGTGCCACGGCTCGGGCAAGCGTGCCGTACAACGAATCGGCAGGATCAACGTTGCCGAAAGTTCCAGACGACATGGGGATCGCTTGCATCACCCAGACCACCACGACGGTGGCCACGATGATGCCGCTCGCGGTGCGAAGGAAACCTTTGAGCCGCTGCCACGTCACCGCCGCGGTCACCCACCACGTGGGTCTTTGGTACGGCGGCAACGCCATCACCAACGGATCACTAGGCATGGTGCGCCACAGCGTGCGGCGCATTAACAGGCCGGTGCCGACCACAAGGAGCAGCGAGAGCAGGTACATCAAGAAGACGACAGTGCCAGCATGAGCGGGGAAGAAGGTGGCGGCCAACAGGAGGTAGACCGTGAGGCGAGCCGAGCACGACGTGAACGGAACCAGCAACGTCACCAAAAGTCGTTGTTTCGCGTGGGGCAAGATGCGAGTCGCAGCGATCGCGGGAACGTTGCAGCCAAATCCGACAACAAGAGGCAAGAAAGCTTGACCGGGCAGGCCAATGCGACGCATGAGACGGTCAGTGACCACTGCAGCCCGCGCCAGATAGCCGGAATCTTCGAGCATGGCCAGCAGCGCAAACATGATGGCCATCAGCGGCACGAAGGTCAGCAACATGCCGACGCCAGCAATCAGGCCGTTGACGAGCAAACTTTGCACCCAGGTGTCGCCAAGTCCGATGAACGTCAACAACCGCTCAGCGCCGGTTGAGACCGGACCAGAGAACAACCAATCCAGCGCGCCTTGAAGCGGCGCGGCAACTGTGGTGGTGATTTGGAAAACCACCCACATCATCGCCAAGAAGATCGCCATGCCGACGTAGGGCGCAGTGAGCACCCGATCGATGCGGTCACTGAGGTGTTGGCGTTGCTCGAGGTGAGCACCAGATGCCTCGATGGCAGTTTCGATCCAAGCAAAGCGATTGTCGGCCAGGGCAAGGTCGTCACCCTTGGGGGCCAATCGCGGCGCCGGAGGCGGTGACGAAAGCGACTGGGCGACACGCGAGGCTAGCTCGGCGTCTCCGCTACGTCCCCGGGGATCAGTGACCACAACGGGGCATCCAGTGCTGCGCTCGAGTGCGCTCACATCGACAGCTCCGCCGCGGCGGCGTACGACGTCGAGCATGGTCAAAGCGATCACCACACGCAGGGACTGCTCGCGCAGTTGGGCCACCAGATAGAGCGAGCGGATGAGGTGGGCGGCGTCAGTGACGACGACACAGACTGCGGGAGGTGCCGCTCCATCGGCTGCCACTAGGTCACGGGTGAGTTCTTCGTCGGGGGAGCGGGCATCGAGGGAGTAAGCCCCAGGTAGGTCGAGAAGTTCGACCTCGGTGCCCTCGACCTGCCAGAGTCCGCGACCCACATCGACCGTGGTGCCAGGCCAGTTCCCCATGGTTGCGTTGGCGCCAGTGAGCAAATTGAACAGTGTCGACTTGCCGGAGTTGGGTGAGCCCACCAAGGCGATGCGCGGGGTGCCGATTGGTGCGGAGGGGCCGGCGTCCGGGTTATGACAGCTGGGTGCTTGCTTCTTAGAACTCAACGGATTGGGTCTCCCCAGATCGCGGCGGCGCTCGCCGCGCTAACTGCGACGCGGGTGCCAGCGAAGCTCAGCAACCGACCACCTCCGTGAGTCTTGTGCTGAACGTGGACCACCATGCCTGGGCGTAGCCCCAACTCCTGGAGCCGCTGGCGCACCTCACCGGCCACATGGCTGATCTTGATCTGAGTGCCGCATGGTGTTTCCGCCAACGACGTGGCGGAAATGGGAGTCATAGATACAGGTTAGGTAACCCTAAGTTCTATTGCAATCCGAGCCACGCATGGCCCTCGTCACGTTCCCAGACCTGTCGTGGCTAGGTAGTAGCCTCAGGGCTGCCATGAATGCCCACACAGCGACCTACGACGAGCGCGCTCGTGAGCGATGGGTCGCAGAGCCCGCCAAGCGAGTCGAGGCACCCGAGCGCACTCCCTTTGAGCGCGATCGTGCCCGTGTGGTGCACTCCGCAGCATTGCGGCGACTGGCGGCCAAGACCCAGGTGGTTGGCCCCGACACTGACTTTGCCCGCAACCGGTTGACGCACTCCCTCGAGGTGGCCCAGGTTGCCCGCGATGTGGCGCATGTCTTGGGCTGTCACCCAGATGTGGCTGAGACAGCGGCCCTGGCCCACGACATGGGGCATCCGCCCTTCGGGCACAACGGCGAGGAGGTTCTCGATGGGCTGATGCATGCGGCGGGTGGGTTTGAGGGCAACGCCCAGACTCTGCGCATCCTGACGCGTCTCGAGCCCAAGTCATGGTCACCACAGGGGCGTTCCATTGGCCTCAATCTCACCCGAGCGACGCTTGATGCCTGCACGAAATACCCCTGGTTTCGCCGACCCGGGCTCGCAAAGTTTGGTGTCTACGCCGACGACGCGGATGTGTTCTCATGGCTGCGCGAAGACGTGGAGGGAGATCGCCGTTGCGTTGAAGCCCAAGTGATGGATTTCGCTGACGATGTCGCCTACAGCGTGCATGACGTTGAAGATGGCATCGTCTCGGGTGCGATCGAACTGGGCCGGTTAACGGACTCGGTCGAGCGTGAAGCCGTGTGGCAGACGGTGCGCGAGTGGTACCTCCCAGAGGCCCTGAGTGACGACCTCGACCAGGCGCTGGTGGCGCTGAGTCAAGTTCGGGCCTGGCCGAGTCGAGTTGAGCAGGGGTGGCCCACTGGCTACGACGGCACTCGCTCATCATTGGCCAGGTTGAAGAACCTCACCTCTGATCTCATCGGCATCTTCTGCGGGGAAGTGCAGCACGCGACCCAACGAGTGCATGGAGTCCGGCCGCTCTCCCGCTACGACGCTGACCTCGTGGTGCCCCAGCAGACGCTGCACCAGATCGGGGTGCTCAAAGGGATTGCTGCGCACTATGTGATGCGCACAGACGAGCGGGTGCGGGTGATGGGCCGTCAGGCTGAAGTCATCACCGAATTGTTCGAAACTCTCAACGCTCAACCGCACTTGTTGGAGCCGATGTTCGCTGCCGATCATGCAGCGGCGCCCGACGATGCGGCACGCAAGCGAGTGGTGTGCGACCAGGTGGCGTCGTTGACTGATGGTGGCGCGCTCGCCTGGCATCAGCGAGTTTGCTGATCGCATAGCCCGGGACGACTAGCCTTCGGCACATGCGATTGGTCAGACGTGCGCTCTTTGCTCTGCTCGTGGTGGTTCTTGTCGCGCTGGTAGGCGGCTATTGGTACGAGCGACCTATGTTGCTCACTGGCACCGGCTATGCCGCACACAATGCGTGTGCGGTGACCAATGTCGCCGGGCGCGCCAACCCCGAAACTGACTTGCCCCCCAACCCACTGGTGCCGGTGTTGCGCAGCAGCGCCTCGGGTGAGAACGGGGTGCAAGGGTCGGTTCTGGGCGTGTTGGCCCGTCAAACTTCGTGGTTCAACGAAGGCTACGGCTGCACACTGGCCGAGCAAGCCCCTGACCTTGGCGTGGCTACCGAGGTGACCAAGCCGCACAAGTTCTTGACGACTGGTGAAGTCCCGGTCCCTGCCGAACTCCAGGCAGCAGTGGACAAGGCATTTGGTGATGGGCTCTCGGCTAAGGACGCGAAAGCGTTGGGGACTCGCGCGATTGTCGTCGTACGCGATGGCGAAATCATTGCCGAGAGATATGCCAAGGGGTTCTCCCCAGACACCCCGCAGTTGGGCTGGTCGATGAGCAAGAGCATCGCGAACCTGTTCATCGGTCGCTTGGTCCACGAAGGCAAGATCAAGATCACCGACAGTCATTTGCGCAAGGAGTGGACTGACGAGCGCGCCAACATCACCATCGAAGACCTGATGCGGATGACTTCGGGACTGTCGTGGGATGAAACCTACGACTTGGGCACGCCCATCACGAAGATGCTCTACATCGAACCCGACATGGGGAAGTACGTCGCATCGCAGTCGCTTGCCCACCCTGTGGGGTCGTTCCAGCAGTACTCCAGCGGTAGCACCACGCTGATGTGCGACATCGTGACCGACAAGGTGACCGACGGCAGCGCTCATGCCAAGGCCGACTTGGTGCGCACCGAACTTTTCGAGCCACTGGGACTCACGACAGCTGTCTTCGAGCCAGACGCTGTCGGCACCCCTGTGTGTAGTTCCTATCTGTGGGCAACCCCGCGTGAGTGGGCCGCGCTAGGTCAATTCGCTGCTGATAATGGCGCCTATGGCGACCAGCTTTTGCTTGACGAGAACTGGATTCATCAATCGAATCTGGCGAAACCTGTCGACAAGTTTGAGGAAAACAACTACGCGGCTGGTTGGCGCGCCAACCTCACTGCTGATGGTGAACAAGTTGATATGCGGCTGCCATCGGATGCCTTCTGGGCTCAAGGTCATGACGGTCAGTGGATGGTCATCGTGCCCTCGGTGAATGTCGTGGTGGTGCGACTGGGCTTTAGTCCCACGACTGAGGATGAAGGCGTCTTTGACCTCGTGCATGACGTGATTGGCTAATGCGCCCACTCGTATGGCTGCCCTTCGACCCGGCTGAGCTGGGCGACGTGCCTGACGGTTTGCGATACGAGACAGTCCTGCCCTCTAGCGATGGTTCGGTGCCTGGCTCGGTGGGCGAGGTCGAGTTCTATGTCACGCCGTACCGCTTTGGGATGCCGGACCTGGAGTTTGTGGGGCACGCATCACGACTACGTGTTGTGCAGACCCTGACCGCTGGCGTGGAGCACGTGCAGGCCAAGGTGCCCGCACATGTCCAGTTGTGCAACGGGCGCGGCATCCATGACGCCTCTACCGCTGAATTGGCAATGACGCTGATCTTGGCTTCGTTGCGAGGCATTCCTGAGTTTGTCCGCGCGCAAGCGCGTGGCACCTGGGAGTGGGCGTGGCGTCCGGCATTGGCCGACAAGTCAGTGTTGGTCGTGGGCGCCGGGGCCATTGCGCAGGCTCTCAAGTCACGGCTCGAGCCGTTCGAGGCGCAGGTTCGTCTGGTGGGTCGCACCCCACGCCCAGGCGTGCATGGTCGCGACGAGCTTCCTGCACTGTTGGCTCAGGCAGATGTGGTGGTGCTCTTAGTTCCGGCCACTCCCGAGACGATCGGCATGGTGAACGCGGACTTCCTGGCCCAGATGTCAGATGGCGCACTGCTGGTGAACGTGGCTCGCGGTTCCATCGTGGTCACCGATGATCTGGTGCAGGCCCTTCACACTCGGCGTCTCTGGGCCGCTTTAGATGTCACTGACCCTGAGCCTTTGCCCGATGGACACCCGTTGTGGTCGTGCCCTCAACTGTTGATCTCTCCCCATGTGGGAGGCCCCAGCACTGCCATGTGGCCGCGCGCTTACCGCCTCATGAGCGAGCAATTGCGCAGGTTTGCGGCTGGGGACCCATTGCTCAACGTCGTTCCTGCGACTCGGTCGTAGACTCCGCTCGTGGCCGGGAGAATCAAGGAAGAAGACATCGCAGAGGTGCGCGAAAAAGCGCGCATCGACGATGTGATTTCTTCCTACGTCACCTTGCGCAACGCCGGAGGCGGCTCCATGAAGGGCTTGTGTCCCTTCCACGATGAGAAGTCACCCAGCTTCCACGTCACACCAAGCCGCGGCTTCTATCACTGCTTTGGTTGCGGCGAGGGCGGCGACGTCATCAACTTCTTGATGAAGCTCGAAGGGCTGACCTTCGCCGACACTGTTGAGCGCCTGGCCGAGAAGGTCGGCGTGCAACTTCGCTATGAGGAAGGCGGTCCGCAGCGGCCTACGGGCGGCCCCCAACGGGGGCGCTTAATCGAGGCGAATCGCGCGGCGGCACAGTTCTATCAAGAACAGTTGGCTACCCCTGAAGCCCGCCAAGCTGTGCAGTTCTTGCTCGAGCGTCAATTCGACAAAGAAGTGGCCGAGCACTTTGGTTTGGGCTTCGCGCCCCAAGGCAATGACTCACTGCTGCGGCACCTGCGTGGGCGCGGATTCAGAGACGAGGAGTTAGTGACCGCTGGCCTCGTCGGCGAGGGTCGTGGTCTTTATGACCGCTTCCGTGGGCGATTGCTCTGGCCGATCCGCGACACTTCGGGAGACACCGTTGGGTTCGGAGCGCGTCGAATCTTTGAGGATGACCGCATTGAGGCGAAGTACCTCAACACACCTGAGACACCGATCTACAAGAAGTCCCACGTGCTGTACGGCATCGATCTGGCTCGTCGTGAGATCGCGCGCACCAGTCAGTGTGTGGTGGTCGAGGGCTACACCGATGTGATGGCTTGCCATCTCTCGGGAGTCAAGACCGCGGTTGCGACGTGTGGCACCGCATTTGGTGATGACCACGCCCGCGTCGTACGTCGCCTCCTCAACGACCACGAGGAGTTCCGCGGCGAGGTGATCTTCACCTTTGATGGCGATGAGGCCGGCCAGAAGGCAGCCTTGCGAGCCTTCAGCGGCGATCAACAGTTCGTTGCCCAGACCTATGTGGCAATCGAGCCCGATGGCCTTGACCCGTGCGATGTGAGACTGCGTAAGGGCGACGAAGGGGTCCGTGACCTGATCGCCCGCCGAGTGCCGCTTTACCGCTTCGTGCTGGCCAATGTGGTCAACCGCTATGACCTTGACCGGGCCGATGGCCGCATCGATGCGTTGCGTGCTGCCGCCAAACTCGTGACCTCGATTCGTGACCGGTCCAAGGTTGATGCGTTTGCGCGAGAGTTGGCTGGGATGCTGGGCATCGACCCGGCCGATGCTCAGCGTGAGGTGCGCCGCGCATCCGCGCGGGCCACGCCGCCTGCCCAAGTCGCGCCGACTCTGCAAGGTGAGGCTGCCGCGTTACCGAATCCTCGTGACCCTCGGTTGCTGATCGAGCGCGAGGCACTCAAACTCGTGATCGCTCATCCCGTGCTGACCTTTGCCTCGATCGCTGAGGTTGACGAGGACGACTTCACTCACCCGGCTTATCGAGCAGTGTGGCGCGCGATCTTGGAGTGTGGTGGGCCGCGCGGGGCACATGCTCAGTGGGCCAGCGCTTTGCAGCAGGCTGCTGGTGAACCAGCGCTTCAATCGTTGATCAGCGCTCTGGCAGTCGAGCCGATGCCGAGTCGTAGCGAGCCGACCGCAGAAATGGCGTCGGAGTACATCTACCGACTTCAAGAACTCACCGCCCAGCGCCGCATCGCTGATCTGAAGTCGCGCTTGCAGCGCACCAACCCGGTGGATGAAACCGCCGAATACAACAAGATGTTCGGCGAACTCGTTGCCCTCGAGCAGCATCGCCGCAACCTGCGTGAGCTAGCTATGGGGGAGTCGTGAAGTTCTGGGGTGCACCTCGCGCCATTGCCGCTCGGGTCGCAGGTGAACGTGCCTTAGCCTTCGCTGCCCTTGGTGATGACGGCTGGCTGGTCGGCACTCGTGAGGCTCTGCATGTCCTCACTGACACCGATGTCCGGGTGCCATGGGAGGCCGTGCGGTCGGCTGAATGGGACCCAGATCTTGACGCCCTTTCGGTGACCTACGTCGATGGCCGCGAGCCGGACACCTTCACGTTGAGCGACGCCGGGCGGGTCTTGGAACTCATCAGAGAGCGGGTCACGGCCTCGGTCGTGGTGCAACGTCCGGTTCGCGCGTCAGTTGCCCGAGGAGCCATGATCGTGGCGCGTCGGGCGCCAACTGGTGGCCCGATCGAGTGGTCGGTGGATCACCGCGACTCCGTTGATTTGTCCGACCCCTCGGTGGCTGCGGCGATCAGTGACGCACTTGCCCAGGCAAAGGCCGAACTCGATTAGTGTCGGCGCGCGGGTCTTGCTATCGTTTCCCCGCGCGATCCCCTGTAGCTCAACTGGCAGAGCATTCGGCTGTTAACCGGAGGGTTGTTGGTTCGAGTCCAACCGGGGGAGCCAAGCAAAGAAGACCCAGCCTTTGGCTGGGTCTTCTTGCGTAGAAACCCGATTTCAGGCTGCGTGGTCTGTGCACATCCACACTCCAATTCGCCCTCTGGTCGCTTATAGCGTCGGTGCTACTCTCGTGATGCACATCACATTCTTGGGGGCCTAGATGCCGACAATAGCCAGCAAAGCGCTCTCCACGCGGTCGAAGATCGCGCTGGCGGCGATAGGCCTCGGCTTGATAGCTCTGGTCGTCGCGCTGCTGAAGGTCCTGCCTGGTGACACAGAGGTTCCTGCGGGTCACGTCAAAAGTGAGGAGATCGAAGCCCTCCAGTCGCTGCCAATCCTGATCGCGGGTGGCCCGGTCACGACAGCCTTTCCCGAGGGGGCAGGGTTGGCGGATCCCGACCGCGTTCGCACCGTGGCTGAGCAGATTGCCACCGAGGCGGGCCTTGAAGGCTCGCTATCTGCCTTGTGGTCAGGCTTGGCGCCACAGCGATTCAAAGCGAGTGTCTGGCCGCGCGGTCAGGAGACCGCGTCGCCTACTCCCTACGCGTATCCGAGCCTGGATGAGTTCAAGAGTTCCCTCACCGATCAAGTCGTGAAAAGCCATTCCAGCGAACTGGTCGAGCTTTCTAGCCTATTTACGCTGGCCGCTCTGCACGCCTCCGATGTGCCTGGTGGGAGAAATGGCCCGTTCTTCCGCTTTGGGCTGGCTGCGGCCCAAGTGATAGCCGAGCGGGTCTCGTCAGTGACCGGCTCGTGCTCTGGTCGCCTCACCCACGCATACGTGGTGTCGTTGGGCCCTCATCCCCGTCATGAGTATCTGAAGAAGTTGTACGAAAGTGCCATTGAAGCCTGTCCGGGAGATCCCACGCCGCGTTGGTTCTGGGGCCACAGACTGATTTCCGACAGCGTTGAGCGCTACGGGCTTGACGCAATCGGGGTTAACCGGGCCTCAGCAATGGAAAGTGCAGTCGAGTTCTTTTCAAACTGGGCAACCCAAACCCCGGATTCAGCCTTGGGCCACGCTGGACTGGCAGACACTTTGCTCACCCAAGCCTTCGCATTACGCGGCCAAGGCAGTTCTCCATTCTCGGTTCGCGAGAATCTCACCAGAGCCAAGGCGGAATACCGCCGCGCGGCCTCGATCACTCCCCGTGCGGAGTTCTCGACAGGTGAGGCTAAGGCCTCGGCCATGCTGGGTGAGTCGCAGGCGGCTGACCTCATTGATCGACTCGCGCAATCACACCCTCGATCGGTAACAGTCCGGCAGGCGGCCACTTATATTCACGAGACGTTGAAAGACTTCTCGGGTGCAGCTGATCATTCGGGCGCGCAGGTAGATGCTGTTGATGGGCTGCAGTTGATGCCCTACAAGGTCGGATTCGCGGAGGCTGGATGGGTCGGGGGATTCGATGTAGCCCGAGCCGTTCTCATTGATGGCACTGAGCCGGTGGGCGGCACCGAGACGCTTGACTGGTTTGCCTTCACGCCAGAAGCAAGCGGATCCGACATGGCTTGGGAACCCTCCTGTCGAAAGATTGCACAGCGGCGGAACCTAGTCCTTGCCGGTGACCTAGCCGGGGCGCGGGCCGTCACAGTTCGCTTCAATAAGTTCGGGGATTTTGAGCACGATCCGTACATCGACCAGTTCTGTACTGATGTGGAGTACGACGCTGCCGGCTCCGTGATTGAACTCCAAGGCAAGCCGGTCGACGTTGACACAAGCTATGACGCAGCCCAAGACCTATGGCGCTATGCCGGAGATTTGACCAAGGCTAGGTCCTATGTTGACCGATGGATCCGAGCGAGCAAATCGGCTCTTGCCTATGAGCGTCTCGGGGAAATCAACGTGCTAGAGAAGAACTATCGCGACGCCAAAGCGGCGTTCAAGACCGCCATTGATCTGGGCCGCCGCGACGACGGCCACGAGACACTTCCTGGCGAGCATTTCCCACTCAATCTGAAGCTGGGGTTCGCCTGCGAGAAATTAGGCGATGTCGATTGTGCGCTTGGCAGCTATCAAGAAGCTGTAGATCGGGGGAAGAACGCTCTGAGCGCGGGTGACAGTGGGGCTTTCTCTGACTACATTTCCGCGCAGTCTCGCATCGGTGCTGTGCTCATGGACTCAGGCCGCGCCTCCGAGGCGATGTCTCACCTGAAGGCTGCGGCAGTCGGTGCAGCCGCCCTCGAAGACGCGCAGGGCTACAAGCAAGATCTCGACTTGCTCGGAGGTCGCGGAAACCCAACCTCCGGGGTTGAGATGCACGTCTATGCCCTCGCACTGCTTGAGGCGGGCGAGCACCTAGACGAGGCGAAGGCCTTTGCCACTCGAGCGCTGGCCCACGACCCGTTGAACCCACAATTCAAGGACACGCTGGCAAGGCTCGAAACTTAGTCGCCCCAGCCCATCGGGAAGACTTCAAAGGCAGCAGCGAAGGGCACGCCCATGCGCTGGCCGGCGCCTCGCGAGGTGCCCTGAAGGAATTCCTCGGGGTCCCAGCCTTCCCAACCAAGCCCGTCGATGTAGGCGCGGTGCGCTTCGAGAGAGGCAACGCCAGCGGCGAAGGTTGCGGTGGTGTCGACGCCGTGTTCGGAGTTGGGTGAACTGTTCGCCCACACCTCTCGCACTCCACCCCAGGGCTCGAGGCCGTCGACGAGTTGGTCGTTGAAGATCCACCGGTTCCCGGCATCACGCACACCGTCGAGCACGGCGCGGCCGGTGGCAATGTGGTCAGCTTGGTTGAGGTTGCGGCCGCCAAAAGTGTCTCGGAAATTGCCGGTGATCACGATCTCGGGCCGGTGGCGCCGTACGGCGTGAGCAATGGCGGCCCGAAGTGGCAGTCCGTACTCAAGAACCCCATCAGGGAAGCCAAGAAACTCGACCACGTCGACGCCGACCACTCGGGCTGATTCGACCTGTTCGGCCTCGCGGACCACGCGGCACTCATCAGGGTGAAGCCCGTCGATACCGGCCTCGCCACTGGTGACCATGCAATAAACGATGTGCTTGCCCTGCCCGGTCCATCGGGCGATCGCGGCGGCAGCGCCGAACTCCAGATCGTCGGGGTGGGCGACCACGCAAAGGGCGCGTTCCCAATCTTCATTGAGGGGTGTGAGGGGTTCCATTTGCGCAGGCTACGGGCAAAGGATTCACCGATCTAGGTCGGGTGCGCGTAGTCTTGGTCAGTGAAATCCCCCGAAACCACCCTGTTTGCTGATCTTGGACTCTCTGGTCCCGTGCTTAAGGGTCTTGCCGAAGTGGGGTATGAAGCTCCTTCTCCCATCCAGGCCGAGACCATCCCGCTGCTCCTTGAGGGTCGCCACGTTGTTGGCTTGGCCCAGACTGGCACCGGCAAGACTGCCGCGTTTGCCCTGCCGATCCTCAGCCGCATTGACCTCTCCGCCAAGCGCCCCCAAGCGTTGGTGCTGGCGCCCACTCGTGAACTTGCCTTGCAGGTCAGCGAGGCCTTCGAGCGCTATGCCCACCACATCAAGGGTCTCCATGTTCTCCCGGTCTATGGCGGCCAGGGCTATGGCGTTCAACTCTCCGCGCTTCGTCGTGGCGTCCACATTGTTGTGGGCACGCCCGGGCGCATCATGGACCACCTCGAAAAGGGAACCCTCGATCTTTCCGAGTTGAGGTACTTGGTGCTCGATGAGGCCGACGAGATGCTCAACATGGGCTTCGCCGAAGATGTCGAAACTATCTTGGCGGGCACACCCGATGACAAGCAGGTGGCTCTGTTCTCGGCCACGATGCCGGCCACGATCCGCAAGATTGCGCGCCAGCACGCTCCTGATGCAGCCGAGGTCACCGTCAAGGCGGCGACACGCACCGCGACCAATGTCACGCAGCGTTATTTGTACGTCGCACACAGCAACAAACTCGACGCCCTGACTCGCATCCTTGAGGTCGAGAACTTCGAGGGCATGATCGTGTTCGTGCGCACCAAGCACGCCACCGAAGAGTTGGCTGAGCGCCTGCGCGCCCGCGGTTTCTCCGCCACAGCCATCAACGGCGACATCGCTCAACAGCAGCGCGAGCGCACCGTTGAGCAACTGCGCAAGGGCAAACTCGACATCTTGGTTGCCACTGACGTGGCGGCACGTGGTTTGGACGTTGAGCGAATCAGCCACGTGTTCAACTACGACATCCCCACCGATGTGGAGTCCTACGTCCACCGCATCGGCCGCACCGGTCGCGCAGGACGCTCAGGGGATGCGATCTCTTTCGTCACCCCGCGTGAGAAGGGCCTGTTGCGCGCGATCGAGAAACACACCCGCTCGACCGTTGTTGAGATGCGACTGCCCACCGTTGAGGATGTCAACGCTACCCGCGTGACCCGGTTCACTGAGGCGATCACTGCAGCCCTCAAGGACGAGCAGATCGACATCTTCCGCGAACTCGTCGCCGACTATGAGCGTGAGCACGATGTGCCGGCTCGTGATGTGGCAGCTGCTATCGCAGTGCTTGCCCAAGATGGGCAGCCGCTCTTGATGGAGCCACAACCTGAGCCAGTGGCGGCGCCGGTGCGTCGTGAACGTAACAGCGAATCGACCAATGGTCTGATGCGCTGGCGGATCGCGGTCGGCAAGCGTCACCGTGTCGAGCCTCGCCAGATTGTGGGCGCACTTGCCAATGAGGGCGGACTGCGGCGAGGCGACTTCGGTCGCATCGAGATCAAACCCGGATTCTCGTTGGTGGAATTGCCCCAACTCTCTGCAGAGCAACTTGCCGCACTGTCACACACCCGAATTTCTGGTGTGCTCATCGATATTCGTCCTGACTCTGGGCGCCCTGATTCAGGACGCTTCGATCGTCGTGACTCGGGTCGCCCCCGTGGGGATTCCCGCGCATATCAAGGGCGTTCGAAGAAGCCACGCACTCGCTGACCGAAGACGGTGAGCATTCCCACAGTTCTACAGCCGTGGAAATGTGCATTTTCGGCCTAAGTTGGACTCATGGGTAAGTCAGCGCTGGTCCTCGGGGGCGGTGGCATCACTGGTGTCGCGTGGGAGATGGGTGTCATCAAAGGCCTCTATGAGGCCGGAGTGGACGTCCGCTCCGCCGACACGGTGATCGGCACCTCAGCTGGCTCCGTCGTGGGCACACTCGTGTTGTGCCGCGACTTAGACGAGTTGAACTCAGGCCCTGAGCGCCTTAACGACAAAGAACTAGGCGGCAACTTCTCTCCAGGGGCCTTGCTTCGCGCGGTGCCCCAGATGGTCTCGACAGGTGGGCCGATTGAGCGTCGCAGGCGCATCGGCAAAGTGGCCATGGCCGCTCACGAGCGAAAAGGCCCAGACCGAGTCGAGTTGCTACGCGAGCGACTTGAAGTCACTGATTGGCCTAAGGGGCGCGACCTCAAAGTGACAACGGTGTGTTGTGAGACCGGGGAGTTAGTTGTCTTCGACTCAACATCGGGCGTTGACCTCGTGCGCGCAGTGGCCGCTAGCTGCGCCGTACCCATGGTGTGGCCGCCGGTTGAGATAGATGGGCTGCACTACATCGATGGCGGCGTGCGCTCCCCAACGAACATCGACCTAGCCAAGGGTGCTGAGACCTTGTTGGTGCTCTCACCGCTGCCGGTCTCTACCACTCGCTATCACTCAGTGCGCGAGCAACTGCATCGGGTGAACCCCAAGAAACGCGTGGTGCTCACTCCAGACGCAGATGCACGCAAAGCCATGGGCTATCGCGTGCTTGACCCCTCTCGCTCGCCTCAGGCGATTGCGGCGGGGGAGCGTCAAGGCGCTGAGGCTGCTGCTCGGGTGGCCGCGATGTGGCCTAGCTCCGCTTAAAGGCAGCCCATTCGTCTTGCACATGAGCGATCAAACGGTCGGGATCGGGCACGGCGGCAAAGTCGCTGAGCATCGACATGTAGAAGGTGTTTTCGTAGCTCAGCACGGTGAAGTTGAGCCCCGCCCCATCAGCTAGTGGCCCGATGGGGAACATGTTGATCACAGGCGAGCCTGCGGAAAACACTGGGAAGTCGATATTGGCGACATTTGAGATGGCGACGTTGCCGGCTAGTCGAAGCCGTGCGGTCATCCCGGTCATGACTCCCACGCGCTCCAACAGTGATGCCAAAGGCGGCCCGGTGAACTTGGCAATATCCATGATCACTGGCAGCGCCGCGTGCTTGGCCCGTTCTTTCGCGGCAGCGGTCTCCTTGGCGATGCGCTGAAGGCGCACATGCGGGTCTGGCTCGTCGGTGCCGAGTTCGACAGAGAGTGCCGTGGTCATGTTTCCAGCGCTCTCCTCGGTTCCGGTGCGGATCGAGATGGGGAGCAGGCTGAGCAGTGACTCAGAGGCGAGTGCATCTTCCTCAACGAGGTACCTGCGCAAGCCGCCGCCAATGAGAGCCAGGAGTACGTCGTTGACCTTCGCCTGACCCTTCACTGCCTTCACCTCTTCGAGAGGGATCGCCATGAATCGAATCTGTCGTTGACCAGTCAGGTTCACGTTGAAGGGGCTAGGTGGAGCCATCGCGGCGCCCAGCACCTCGTGCGCCGGGCGATGTCCAGGGCGCCAGGAGTTCGCCAAATCGGTGGCCAGCCCGACTGCTGCCTTGGCGGTCTTGAAGGGGTCTTTGAGGTGATCGATCCCGGCGTCGACTAGAAGGCGCAGGTCAGAGGGGCGCGGGGCTGGCTTCCATGGCTCAGGATCACTCATGGGAGGATCGGCCTCCAGATCCACTAACTGGGCCAAGACCTCAAACCCAGCCACGCCGTCAACGGCTGCATGGTGCGCCTTGAAGAAGACGGCACTGCGTCCGCCCGCCATGCCTTCGATGAGGTAGAGCTCCCAGAGCGGTCGGCTGTGATCGAGCGGGCGCGAGAGCAACCTGCCGAGCAAGTCGTGGAGTTCGTCTTGGGCCCCTGGTGCAGGCAACGCGACCAGTCTCAGGTGATAGTCGATGTCGAACTGATCGTCTTCAACCCACACTGGATGGTGGGCATCAAAGGGGACTCGGCGTACGACGTGGCGAAACATCGGCGCCAAATGCAACTTGGCTTCCAGCCGTTCGCGTACGGTCTCAAACCGCGCTTGCCCATCGGGGCGCTGGCTGGTGTCGAGCATCATCAGCGAGCAGATCTCAAACGTGCTGTGCTGATTTTCTGTGTAGATGAACGTGGCATCAGCACCGTGCATCCGTTCCATGCAGTCCCCCCAACAATCGCGTTCCCACCAACCGGGAGTCACAGTAGGCGCAAATCTGGGGCTTGGGGCAAAGTCGAGTGCATGAGAGGGGATATTGTTCTGCGATGTCTGCCACAGACGAGGGGCGGTAGCTCAGTCGGTTAGAGCAAAGGACTCATAATCCTTTGGTCGTGGGTTCGAGCCCCACCCGCCCTACCAAATCCGACCTGGGCCTTGACGGTCCAGGTCAGACTTCCGGACGGGCGCGGACGGTCCGCAGCCCTAAGGAGCACGAATGGCACACAGACATCGCCTTGAACCGGGCAACTGGCAGTCCGTCTTCCTTCGACTCGAGGAACTCGTTCTTGCCAACTCGGGCGAGGATGAGTTCCAAGAGGTCTTCAAGCTGCTCGTCGCGAAGCTGTATCAGGAGTCGTTTGAACCAGACACGCCATTGCGTACGGCGAACTCGGCCTCGACAGTCAGCCGTGTCGAGGAGATCCTGGGTCGTGCCAACCGCAAATGGCCGCAGATTCTCACCGACGGAGTCGCTTCGAAGCTGTCGCCCGATCATCTGAAAGTCTGTGTCGACACTTTAGATGACCTGTCACTTCGGGATACCAGCTTTGAAGTCATGGATGCCCTGTTCGAGTACCTCATCAGCAGGTCCGCAAAGGGTGCCAAAGGTCAGTACTTCACTCCGCGGCACGTTGTTGAAGCCATCGTGCGGATGGTGGCCCCAAGCCAGGGGGAGACCGTTTGTGATCCTGCGTGCGGATCCAGCGGCTTCTTGGTTCACGCCATGCAGTTTGCAGCTCAGGACCTCACGGCAGCAGAGCGGTCGCAGTACCGCGAGCAGAACATCTGGGGCTTCGACATAGATCAACGAGCCGTACAAGTGGCCCGAGCGCTCATGCTCATCGCAGGTGACGGGGACTCGAATCTCTATCGCTTGAATAGTCTCCTCACCCCGAGCGCGGGGCAGGACTCATTAGTGCAGGATCGCATCGGCGACTCGGGCGTTGTCACGATTGAGGACCTGACCCGAGCCGCAATGAAGGGTTGGAAGGGGTTCGACTGCATCGTTACGAACCCGCCGTTCGCGGGCGAGGTGCGCGAACCCGAGTTGCTCAGTTCGTACGAACTAGCCAGACCAGTCGGTAAACGCAATGAACGTGACGTTCTGTTCATAGAACGTTGCGTCCAACTCCTGCGGCCCGGTGGTCGCCTTGGGATCGTTTTACCTCACAACAAGGTTGGTGCAAGTCAGTTCGGCTTCGTGCGCGAGTGGTTCGCGCGCCACATGCGGATCGTTGCGGTGCTAAGCCTGGGACGCAACACGTTCCAACCCCACACCTCTCAGAAGGCGGAGGTGGTCTTCGCCATCAAGAGAGAGAAGCCGGTCGGCTTGGATCGAATTGCTGATGAGCGCGTGCTGTTGCTCACTAGCGAACGGGACGGAAAAGACACCAAGGGCAACGTGGTTCAGCGAACCGATGCTCCAGCATCGAGCGATCTATGGTCTCGGGCGGACCATGACTTGGGTGAGGCGGTGGAGGCGTTTACCCGCTTCCTTCGCGAGGATCAGATTGAGTGGGGGCAGCGGTGAAGGCCAACGTTCTTCGGATGCATGAGCTAGATCCTGGGTTTGTGCTGACACCCCTTCGCTACGAACGAGACCTCGCCATCACAGACGGTACGCCGCTGCGTGACATCGCCGTTCTTGCGCGCCAAACCATCAGTCCAGCAAAGGCGGCAACCTTCGACCGAATTGTCATCCTGGACACCACCCACGCCCGGAACGGGCTCCTGGATTGCGAACAAGCACTTGCGGCAAACGCAAAGGTCGGTGGCAGTAAGAAGATCATCGAAGTTGGGGATGTTGTCATTTCCAGGTTGCGCCCCTATCTGAGACAGGTCGCCTTCGTCGATGAGGGGGCTGCACCTGGGCTCCCCATTTGCGGAAGCACGGAGTTCTACGTGATTCGCAGCCTCGACGGACAGTCGATCTCGTTCCTTGTGCCGTGGCTGCTGTCGGACCGGGTGCAGCAACTTCTGGCCAACTCCCAAGAAGGTGGCCACCACCCGCGCTTTAACGATGAGGTCCTGATGAGACTTATGGTGCCGGCAGCCGTCATGGCGCGGCGAGCGGAACTCTCGGAAACGGTCGAGCATGCCTCCAAGGCCTACCGCCAATGCCGAAGTCTGCTAAAGAGTGCGGCTGATCTAGTGGCGGGATAGTCCGCAGCAGATAGGCCGCTTCCTGCTGGGGTCGTGGGGTCCGAGCCATCGCTTTAGCGCGCTTGCTTCGGCCTGACTCCGCCATAAATCATCCGGCGAACGACGAATGGCTGAATCAGTCGATCTTGCCAGTAGCGAGCGATTCGACTCGGTTTGCCCGCTGGCGAATAGACCGTGAGCCCATCTTCTTGAGGTCCAATCACCGATCCCCAGCGATTGCGCGGCGGCTTGTAGTCCTGAAGTGGGCGGCCAGCTAGATGGTGAGCGATGTTGCGAGCTAGGAGTCGAAAGGCCCAGTTGCGTGCACTGGAGCGCAGCGGGTCGGTGGCCGCCACATCGCCGATGGCAAAGACCTCGGGGTGGCCGGGCACCTGAAGGGTGGGTTCGACTCGCACAAAGCCGCCATCGTCGAGCCACTCACGCGGCACAAAGTCTGAGTGTGGCCTCCCAGGCCCGATGGCCCACAGCACCAGGTCAGCCCCAAGATGGGTGCCATCGACGAACTGCACCGGGCCCGGGCTCAACGCTGTGTTTGGCGCCACGGCTCGGTGGTGGGGGAGGAGCGTGAGTCCAAGGCGTTCAGCGCGCCCAGCCAGGTGAGCCCACACCCGCGGGTGGTGGCGCTGGAGGGGCCGTTCGCCGGGGAAACACAACGTCACTGATTTCCCGCTGGCGGAGAGGTTGAAGGCCGCGCTCACGGCGCTGGCGCCCCCGCCGATCACAGCAACGTGGCCCGCTCCGGCGAGACGCTGTTGGGTCTGGGCTAGCTCGGTTTCGATTTCGGCCAAGGACTTGTTGGTGGGCTGCCGCCAGAAGCCATTAGCTGTGCCACTGGCAATCACGAGTACGTCGTATCCAACGATCCGCTCGCCCACGTGGAGTTCACGTCGGCTCGGATCCAGACCGGTGGCTTCGCCGTACACCAACTCGACGTTGTCCAGCGCCTTGAATCGGTCGTAGCCGATGAGGTAGTCGCGCGCCCACAGAGCTGGCCGCGTGATGCGCAGGCCGAGTTCTTGGCCTGAGACCAACCCGGGTGATGCAGCAATACCAATGACGTCGACGTCGCGGAGACGAGATGCGGTGAGCACTCCGGTGTCACCCATCCCGATGATGACAACGCGGCTCATCGACGGCGGGGGAGCGGCACCAGTTTCGGAACCGTGTCGATCACCTCTTGGTATTCGGGCCGGCGTTCAAGGCTGCGCTCTTCCATCATGGGGATGCTCGCTCCGAAGAACAGCGCAATCATCGTGACGGCTCCCACTGGCAGCCACCAGGCGGTGAGTGCGGCAAAGCCAAAGATCATCAAGGAGACCCAGAATCCAATTTCACCTAGGTAGTTGGGGTGTCGCGAGAGTCCCCACAGGCCATGTTTGAGTGCCTCGCCGGGCTTCTTGGTGGCCGCAAAGTCGCGCAGTTGCTTGTCAGCGGCCAACGACAGGTACACACACGCCAAGCCCAGGATTGTGGCCAGCACATCCACGACGCCAAAGGCTCGGCCCGGAAGGCAGATCGCGGCGTACATCGGGAGCATTCCCGCGAACACACACAGCGTGGGCACCACGTGGATGCCCATGAGGTCTGTCCAGAACTCAATCTTGGGGTGCTTCTCACGCAACATTGGGTAGCGCCAGTCTTCGTGGGGGTGCCCGGGATAGAAGCGGGCCCAGTTTGAGGTCAACCGCACTGACCATGCGATCACGACGACGCTCACACACACGATCCGTGCGGTGCTGGCTCCTGGTGAGCGCTCAGCAATCCAGTAGGCGAGGAAGAAGACCGGGATAACAGTCCAGTAGGCGTCATAGAAACTGGAGTTCTTCAAGGCCCGGGAGAACACAAAGATCACCACGGTCATCACCAGGTCAGCGATCAGGGAGTCCCACAGCAAACTGTGGGTGGTGGGGCCAAGTTTGAGCCAGGCCAGCCCAATCACCATCGAGACGACATAGGCGCCAGAGACCATCGCCATGGTCTTGGGGCCGGAGAGATAGTTCACGGGCCGAACGTAGCCCGCTCTGATGCTCATGGATAGAGGCATAGAAAGGTTCAGGGGCGCGCCGCCAAGCGACACGCCCCTGAACCCGTGATGATTCTCAGTCGCAGGCGACGGCACCCTTGCCTGCCGCATCGCCACGGAGGACGGCGGTGCGCAGGTAGGGGTAGACCTCTTGGACGTCGTCGAACTTGGCCCGAGCGTCGGCAGTTGAGACCGTTGGGGGCACGATGATGCGGTCGCCGGGCTTCCAGTCCACCGGGGTCGCGCATTCGCCACGGTCAGCCTCTTGCAGCGCGTCAACGGTGCGCAGAATTTCGTCGAAGTTGCGGCCAGTCGACTTGGGGTAGGTCATCGAGAGGCGAATCTTCTTGGCCGGGTCGATCACGAACACCGAGCGCACCGAGGAAGTGTCGCCTTCGCCGGGGTGGATCATGTCGTAGGAGATGGCAACTGACTTGTCGGGGTCAGCAATGATCGGGAAGTCAACCGAGCATGCCGAGAACTCCTCGATGTCACCCTTCCACTTGGCGTGGTCTTCGACCGAGTCGACCGACAAAGCGATCGGCTTGACGCCGCGCTTGGCCCACTCGTCCTTCAACTGGCCAACGCGGCCCAGTTCGGTGGTGCACACGGGGGTGAAGTCGGCGGGGTGCGAGAACAGCACGACCCAGTTGTCGCCGGCCCAGTCGTGGAAGGAGACCTCGCCTTGGGAGGTCTGGGTGGTGAAATCGGGGGCAGTGTCGCCCAGGTGCAAAGCCATGATCATTCTCTCTGGTCAGGGGGTCTGGTCTTTCCAGTGTGCCTGGCCGTTCAAGTCAGGCCGGAGTTTGTCCTGCATATGGACTGACTTGACCTCCGATTGTGAGATGCCCGACTTCGTACCCCTGGATTTGCGGTCGCGGACGTGACAGCGTGGAGGTATCCGAACGCCCGATGCCGGATTTGTCCAAACTTTTGTTACTCTTGAGTAGGAAAGTGGGTGAACATCATCGAGCAGGTTGTACTGCGCGACGGCACGGCTGCGGTTTTCTGGCCGTTGCTACCAACCGACCGCGACCTCTTGGCCGCGGCGTACGTCGACCTATCGCCGACGTCGCGTCGGCGTAGGTTCCTGGCCGCTGTCGACAAACTCACCCCCGCCATGTTGGACCGCCTTGTCGACGACGTCGACGGCGTGGACCACATAGCCCTCGTGCTCTTTGCCGAATCCCACGATGACGATGGCACCTTTGATCCTGTGGGCGTAGGACGCATCGTGCGCTACGACGAAGATCCTGACACCGCCGATATTGCGGTTACCGTGAAGGACCAATGGCATGGCCGTGGTGTTGCCACTGCTTTGTTGGCCGAATTGGTTCGGCAGCGACCTGCAGGAGTCACTCACCTTTTGACCGAGGTCTTGACCGACAACCCAGCTTCACTTGCGATGCTTAAACGACTCGGCCCCACGCGTACCGAGCGTGAAGGTGGCGGCATCCTTGAGGTGCAAGTTGACCTCGGCAACGGGCAATGGCGCGACGGCTTCACCGCGGCCCCAGGTGAGTCGCGCACGATTCGTTCCCGCTGGGCTTGGCCCCCGAACGAGCATTGACTGACTAATCTGAAGCGGCGTCCTGATCCTCGCGCTCGATATGCGCCCCATCGCGAATCTCGCCAACCAGTTCCTCGATAACGTCCTCTAGCGTCGCGATGCCCAGCACGGTGCCGTGCTCATCGGTTACCCGTGCCATGTGTGAGCCTTTGGCCTGCACCACTGCCAGCGTGCGCTGCAAGGTGTCGGTGGCGATCACGTTGGCAAAGGGTCGAATCCACTTGTCTTCGATCACTTTGGCGCGCCCTTGTGGGTCATCAGCAAGCACATCTTTGATGTGGAGGTAGCCGATCAAATCGCCATCGTCTTCGACGGGGAAGCGCGAATAGCCAGTCTCGGCACACACCGACTCAATCTCATCGACACGGGCACCGCGCTCCACAGTTTGTAACGTGGCCAGGGGCAGTACGACGGTGGCGACCTGGCGTGAGGTGAAGCCGAGTGCTCCTGAGAGGCGTTCGTACTCACCTTGCTCAAGCAGCCCCTCATCACGTGACTCGTTGAGCAGCGCCTCAACTTCCTCCTTTGTGAAGGTGGAGGCGATCGCACTAGCCGGCTCAAGACGCATGAGCCGAACGACCGCGTCGGAGACTCCATTGATCAAGGCGATGAGGGGGCGAAAGACCGCCACAAAGAACATCATCGGCGCGCCTAGTGCCAAGGCGGCACGTTCGGGACCGGCCAACGCGATGTTCTTGGGCACCATCTCGCCCATGACCACGTGGAGATAGACCACGACCAGCATGGTCAATGTGAAGGCGATCGGGTGCAGCAAATTGTGCGGCACATGCGCGGCCTCGACGAGCGGATCAATGAGCTTGGCCAATGCTGGCTCGGCCACCGCACCCAGGCCCACCGAAGCCAATGTGATGCCCAATTGCACCGCGGCCATGACGGTGGAGAGGTTGTCCATAGCTTTGATGGCCGAGCGCGCCAAACTCGAACCTTGTGCGGCCCTCGGCTCCAACTTGGTACGTCGAGCAGCCACGAGTGCGAATTCGCTAGCAACGAAGAATGCGTTGGCGATCAGCAGCAGTGAACCGACCCAGAGGGCTGTGGAGGTGCTCATTGGCCCTCACCCTCGCTGACTCGGCTTACTGCAATGCGGTCGATGCGCAGCCCTTCCATGCGGATGACGCTGAGCCTGGCGAACTCAGCGGGTTGGTCGTCATCGTCGTCTTCTGTGTTCTCGCGGGGGAGTTCGATCATGACGGAGTCGTCTTTGACCGGGATGCGGCCCAGCGCCTTGATGAACAGGCCAGCGATCGTGTCGTAGTCCTCATCTTCGGGAAGGTCGAGCCCCGTGACGTCGGCGACTTCATCAGGGCGCAGCAGCCCCGACACAGTCCAGCTGCCATCTGGACGTTGTCGAAGACGTGCGCCTCGTTTGTCGTGCTCATCGGCGATATCGCCAACGATCTCTTCAACCACGTCTTCGAGGGTGACGACACCTGCCGTGCCGCCGTACTCATCAGAGACGATTGCTAGCTGGAATCCTTCGCCGCGCAGCAGCTGGAGCAGTGGGTCGAGTCGCAGAGACTCGGGAACCACGATTGGTTCCAGCATGACTTCGCGAACCAAGGTGGACCCACGCTCTGATCGTGGCACCGCCACAGCTTGCTTGACGTGCACAGCGCCCACGACGTTGTCGGGGGACTGCTTGATGACGGGGAACTTTGAGAGCCCAGTGCTGGCGGCCAGCGCGATGATCTCGCTGACCGGAGCGTCGAAGTCAACGGCTTCCATGCGCACTCGAGGGGTCATGATTTCCCCAGCCGTGCGTGGGCCGAAGGCAACTGAGCGTTGCACCAAACTGGCGGTGTCGGTGTCGAGTTTGCCCTCGCTAGCCGAACGCCCGGCGAGTGAGGCCAACTCATCAGAGGAGCGCGCCGAGCGCAGTTCCTCTTTCGGCTCCATCCCGAGCATTCTCACCACGGCGTTAGCCGATCCGTTGAGCACCCATATTGCGGGCTTTGCCACGGAGGTGAACGCGCGCTGGAAGCCTTGCAGGGCTCGCGCGGTGCCCATTGGGGCCGCAAGCGCGATCTTCTTGGGCACGAGTTCGCCAAAGATCATCGTGAACAAGGTAGCCAGAAACAGCCCGAGTGCCACCGACACGCTTCGCACCCAGGACGTGGGCACGCCGACGGCCATGAGAGGCCCATCGATCAGGGATGAAATCGCTGGCTCAGCGAGGAAACCGATGCCCAAGTTGGTCAGTGTGATGCCAATTTGAGCCGACGAAAGTTGCGTTGAGAGGCTCTTGAGCGCGGATTGAACTCCCTTGGCCGTTGAGTCTCCCGTGGCAGCGTCACGGTCAACGGCGGCCCGGTCGACGGCAACAAACGAATATTCGGCTGCGCCGAAGGTGCCACATAAGAGCACCAAAAGCACCGCGATGCCCAGCAGCAGCCATTCCATGGGCGCCATTGTTGCTTAGGTAGTGAAGTTCTTCCGAAACGGCGGGCGTCGTGCCTTCATCACACAGAAGTCCAAGTCGGTGAAAAACTAGAACGTGTTCTCAAACATGGCAGAATGCGGCCATGGATCTGGAGCGTCCCCGACTTGAAGGCAGCCTCGCAGTACGAGGGGGGCGGCGCCTCACCTTTGCTGAGTACGGCGCACCACGTGGCGAGGCGATCATCTGGATGCATGGCACGCCGGGAGGGCGGCGCCAGGTTCCGGTCGAGGCGCGAAACTACGCACTCCAGCACGACCTGCGCATCATCGGTCTGGATCGCCCAGGCATTGGTTCATCGACCCCGCACCTCTACGACAACATCGTGGACTGGACAGGTGACCTCGAGATCGTGGCCGAAAGGCTCTCGATCGACACCATGCGACTGGTCGGCCTCTCCGGGGGCGGGCCTTACACACTGGCGGCCGCTGCGGCGATGCCCGATCGAGTCCACGGCGTGGGCGTGCTCGGTGGCGTGCCGCCGACCCAAGGCGATGACGCGGTTAAGGGTGGCTTGGTCGGCTTTTCTGGCTTCTTTGCCCCCATGCTGACTCACGGCTATGTGCCACTTGGGCTCGGGCTAGGCAAGGTGATTCAACTGCTTCGCCCACTAGCCGGAGCAGCGATTGGGGCGTATGCCGCCGTACAACCTCAAGGTGACAAGGAACTGCTCAACCACCCTGAATTCAAGGCGATGTTCCTTGATGATCTTGTTGGTGGCTCACGTAAACAGGCCATCGCGCCTTTGGCTGACCTGGTGCTGTTTTCACGGCACTGGGGGTTTGAACTCGGTGACGTCGAAGTACCGGTGCGATGGTGGCACGGTGACGAGGATCCGATTGTGCCGCTGTCTCACGGTCAACAAGCTGCCGAAAAGCTGCCTCAGGCGGAGTTCATCGTTAATGCCGGGCACAGTCACTTGGGTGGGCTAGGCATATCGGTTGAAGTCTTGAGCACGCTGATGGAACTGGGTCCCGCTGCCCCGGCCTAACGCAAATCAGGACGATCTAAGCGAGTTTTGCACTTGTTTTCATGCGTCACAGCATTCACAATGGGTGCACACAACCACATAGATCACAACTGACCCATCTTGTCCGGCTCACACGAGGCCGCTGGGGAAGGCGTCGCCTCGACGCCTGCTGGACGAGGAGGTCGAAGTGACTGTTCACCCCACCCGCGGCGTGCTATTCGTGCACTCTGCGGCTGCTGCATTGCTCCCGCACATTGAGTCGGCGTTGAGCAACATCTTGGGCATGTCAGTAAGCCTCCAATGGACCGCCCAACCCGCCCAACCCGGTACCTGGCGCGCTGAATACTCCTGGTCTGGTGACGCGGGCACTGCCGCCGCCATCGCGTCAGCCATGCGTGGCTGGGAGCGCCTGCGCTTTGAGGTCACCGAAGACATGACCGCCAACACCGAGGGTGAGCGATTCTCCTACACCCCAACGCTAGGCATCTTCAGGGCCGTTGTCGGAGTGCACGGCGACATCATGATTCCCGAAGACAAGCTCAAGTCATCCGTCGTGCGCGCCGCCTTGGGTGAGACCACGTTGATGAACGAAATCGACAAGATGCTGGGGAAGCCCTGGGACGACGAACTTGAGTCATTTAGGTACGCCGGTGAGGGCGCGCCTGTGAAATGGCTTCACCAGGTCGTGTAGCTGACCTAGAGCGGGATGTTTCCGTGGTAGCCGCGCATCTGCAGACCGCTGCCGTTGATCGCCTTGGCGATCGCTGAGCGAGTCTTGGCAGGCTCGACGACTTCATCGACCACACCGATCTCAACGGCCTTGTCGATGCCGCCAGCCAAGCGACTGTGCTCCTCGGCAAGTTCGGCCTCGACTTGGGCCCGCACATCTGCAGAAACCTCCGCGAGCCGACGACGATGCAAGATCCGAACCGCAGCCACAGCACCCATCACGGCGACTTCGGCCCCAGGCCAAGCCAGCACCTTGGTGGCTCCCATCGAACGCGCATTCATTGCGATGTAGGCGCCGCCGTAGGTCTTGCGGGTCACGATCGTGACGCTAGGCACCACGGCTTCGCCAAAGGCGTGCAGGAGCTTCGCGCCGCGGCGTACGACGCCGTCCCACTCCTGACCAACGCCCGGCAGGTAGCCAGGTACGTCGACCAGAACGATGAGCGGCAAGCCGAACGAATCACACATCCGCACGAAGCGAGCGGCCTTCTCTGCCGAGGCTGAGTCAAGACACCCGCCAAGTCGCAGCGGGTTGTTGGCGATGACACCAACCGAGCGACCGCCGAAACGACCCAGGGCGGTCACGATGTTGGGGGCCCATTTGGCGTGGATTTCTTGCATGGAGCCCTCGTCGAGCACACCATCGACCAGCGGGTGGACGTCGTAGGCGCGCTTGCGTGACTCGGGAAGGTATGACTCCAGATCGCGGTCTTCAACAGCAGTCTCGTCAAGGGTCCCTTGGGCACCGAGCAAGGTGGTGATCGCTCTCGTGCGCTCGAGGGCTTCTTCCTCCGAAGCGGTGAGCACGTGCACTACCCCAGAGCGGCGCCCGTGCGGCTCAGGGCCACCCAAGCGAGCCATGTCGACGTCTTCACCGGTCACAGAGCGCACCACGTCAGGGCCGGTGACAAAGATGCGTCCCTCAGGACCCAAGATCACAACATCGGTCAATGCGGGGCCGTAGGCGGCACCACCGGCGGCGGGGCCGAGGACCACCGAGACCTGAGGCACCAGACCAGATGCGCGAGTCATGGCATAGAAGATCTCACCGACGGCGTGCAACGAGAGCACGCCCTCGCCCAGGCGGGC
>WBZQ01000562.1_pt1 | contig 29248 bp, 23 predicted proteins | sample 5204251 | NCBI WGS metagenome assembly WBZQ01 (sample SAMN12412402, study PRJNA552823) | activated sludge metagenome | isolation source: activated sludge from nitrification reactor of wastewater treatment plant... | place: USA: Virginia | collected 2017-09 | reverse complement strand
AAGGTTGGATGGTTGGAAAGTTGGATGGTTTGAAAGTTGGATGGTTTGAAAGTTTGATGGTTGGAGGGACCACCTCAAACCATCCAACCTTCAAACCATCTCAAACCATCCAACCTTCCAACCATCCAACCTTCAAACCATCTCAAACCATCCAACCCTTCTCAATTCCCGAAAGTCCCGTCCCTTTTCAACAACTCGACGTACCGCAGGCTGCCCCGCTTGTTGGGGTGCATAAAATCGCCGAAGTCGGCGGGGTCGTTCAGCGCCCGGTGGTAGTCGCGGACGGGCAGGCCGGTGGCGTTTTGTACGGCCAGTTTGAGGGATTCGAGGTTTTTTACCTGAAAATCGGGGAAATAGGGGCTGACTACCAGTTCGACTTCGACACCCCGGGCCCGGGCGGCGTCCACGGTTTCGCGGAGTTGCTGCAACAAATAGGGCTGCAATTCCAGGTCGTAGGAGTTTTGGGCAGCGTTTGCGGCCAGTTGGGGAGAGATAGTCCGGTCCAGCAGCCAGTCCTCGTCGCTGCGGTTGCGGTAGTACAGGGCACGCTGGAATATCTCGTTGTTGCAGCGGAACAGGGTGGAAATCCGGCCGCCCCACCAGACTTTGGGCAGTCTGCTGTGCAGCAGCGTATCCAGTCGGTATGATTCTCCGGAGCAGGTCAGGAAACCGGCCAGCAGTTCGTCGTTTATCCGGTCGCAGGTGGTGACGTCCACCAGCATTTTCTCCGGGGCCGGGTAGCGGTCGAGGTAGTCCTGCACCAGTACCTTGGCCACGTCCATGGGCAGGCCGTTGTAACTGAGGTTGAAGGTGGTTTTACCGGTAATTTCTTCGATGTAGGGCTGATAGAAAGTCAGTCCGCGCGAATTGCCCACCAGCAGGATATCGGCGCCGGCGCTGCCGCCGTAGAGCCGGGCGTAGCGGAACTGACTTTTTTCCGCCTGTTGCAGCAACATACGGCCTGCCAGGCGGTCGCCGCCCCAAAGCAGCAGAAAAAAGCCGGAATACCAGAGCAGGTGTTTCATGTTTCAAAATTGAAAATAGATGAACGCGTTGGCTCCGAACGTTCCGAAAAACGCGATCAGCCACAGCAGCATGGCGAAAGCCGCCATGCGCCAGGCCGGCTGCCGTACCTGGAGCGGGTTCCAGCGGAAACGGAAGTTGGTAACCTCCACGGTCAGCAGGATCCCAATGAGTATAAAACCTTTAATGGCCTGAAATTTATTGACAACGGCCTCAAAACTAAAGCCTTCCCCGCTCAGGATGCCCGACAGTACCCGGTTGGCCGTACCGAAACTGTCGCCTCCCGCCAGCCCGACGCTGCCGCTGCGGAAATAGACCCAGGCCAACAGGGTGAGCGCATACACCGTCGTTATGGCGATGGCATCGTCGAGCACCCGGGGCATCCGGACCAGCCGCACCAGGCTCCGCCACACCGGCGTGACGGCCCGTTGCAGAATGAGGTAAAGGCCGTGCAGAAATCCCCAGAACACGAAGGCCAGATTGGCTCCGTGCCACAGTCCGCCGAGCAGCATGGTCAACATGTTGTTTTTGTAGGTGGCCCATTGACCATGGCGGTTGCCGCCCAGCGGGATATACAGATAGTCGCGCAGCCACGACGACAGCGAGATGTGCCAGCGGGTCCAGAATTCGCTGAAACTCCGGGAGAAATACGGCGTCCGGAAATTTTCCGGGAACCAGTAGCCCATCATGCGCGCCAGCCCGATGGCGATGTCCGAATAGCCGGAAAAATCGCAGTAGATCTGGAACGAATAGAAAACCACCCCGATCAGCAAATGCAGGGATCCGAAACTTGCCGGCGCGCCGAACACCTGGTCCACGAATGGCGCCAGACTGTCGGCGATGGCTACTTTTTTGAAAAAACCCCACAGGACGCGCCCCAGCCCGGAGTTGAAATGATGCCAGGAGAACTTTTTGTCGTCCTGCATCTGCGGCAACAGATCGCGGGCCCGTACAATGGGGCCGGCCACCAGTTGCGGGAACAGTGAAATGAACGCCGCAAAACGCAGCATCGACGGTTCGTAGCGGATCTCCCGCCGGTACACGTCGATGGTATACGACATGGACTGGAAGGTATAAAACGAAATGCCCACCGGCAGAATGATGTGCAGCGTCGTCCAGGAGGGCGTCAGGCCGAGCGAACTGACCATCGCCGCAAAGCCTTCGGCAAAAAAATTGAAGTACTTGAAAAACGCCAGAAAACCGAGGTTCATCACCATACTGAACAACAGCACGGCTTTTCGCGGGAGCCCGAACGATGCCGTAAACAGGGTGAGCCGGCCGAATAAGCGGGTTACCCAACTGCCTTCCTCCCAGGTGCGACGGGTTTTTTCCGGCTCGTCCAGGTAGGTCAGCCACAGCCCGAACCAACCGTCCATGGCCGTGGAGAACATGATGAGCGACAGAAAGCGCCAGTCCCACCAGCCATAAAAAATATAACTGGCGATCAGGATGACCCACAGCCGCCGCTCTCCGCGGGTACCGAAGTACAGCGGGAAAAACAGGACGATGAAGAAAAGGAAGGTAAGACTGTTAAAAACCAAAGTTTTTTAATTATGAATTATTAATTATGAGTTATAGGGATGTTGTCCCGGGCGTTTTTTCATTGGTAACTTTCAATTTGTTTTTTCCAGACCAGGTACCCCCTGCCGTTCAGGTGGATGCCGTCGTTGGTGTATTCAGCGGACAGGCAGCCTTCACCGTCGGTCAGCGGCGTGTACAGGTCCACGTAGGGCAGGGCGTAGTCCCGGGCGATCTGCATGAGGTAACCGTTCAGAGCCTGAATGTCTCCGTTGCTGACGGGCAGGTCGCGGATGCGGTTATTGACTGGCAAAACGCTTTCCAAAATAAGTTGTGCCTCCGGCTGCTCCCGCCGGATCTTCTGCACAATCTCCCGGTACCGCACTTCCACGGCTTCCGGCGTTTTACCCCAGATGAGGTCGTTGACGCCGATTTGCAGAAAAATTTTCGAGGGACGGTGCCGCAGAATTTCATCGAGCCGGGCCCAGGCGCCGTCCACATTGTCGCCGGAAATGCCGCGGTTGATGACCGCGGTATCTCCGCCCGCCAGTTCGGCCCACTCACACTGCTCGGACTGGCTGTCGCCGAAAAAGACTACCGCGCCCGGGCGCGCCGGCAACATTTCAAACAGCATTTTACGGTGGGCATACAGCCCCGATTCCCCGTGTTTCAGCCGGTACAGGGCGTATTTCCAGCCGCCCAGCCGGTCGAGCGTGTAGAGGATCAGGGAGGCCAGAGCCAGGTTTAACAATACGGAAAAGAGCAGCAGGTATTTCATGGTTCGGTTTTGATTGTCGCCTCCGTTTTTTGTCCCGCGCCGAAAAAGCCGGTCCATTTCCGGCTAAGCACTTCGAACACCCGCCCCGCCAGCAGCGCCAGCGGGAAAAACGGTAAAATACTCCAGGCGCTTGCCGGAAGGCCGAACCACCTCAACCCCAGCAGCCAGGCCTCCAGGACCAGTATATGCACCAGGTACAACGAAAATGAAAAGCCCCCCACCCACCGGAAAAACCTTTCCAGCGGCGGCAGGTATAATTCGCCCGCCCGATATACGAAAACACTCAGCGCCGTATAGCCCAGCAAAGCCGGAATGTCGTTGAAAACCCGGCCGGTTTCGCCCAGTTTCAGGATTGCCAATACCATGACGGAAGCAAACAACAGCCCGGCCGGCAAATAGGAATACCACGGATAATTCCAGAAAATGCCTTCCCGTAGGCCCGCTTGCCCGCCCGGCGTATCCGGCCCCGCTTTCCGCACCCGGTCGGCCAGCACCATGCCCAGCGCAAATTCCCAGAGAAACTGCAGAAAAAAACTGTTCCACGTGCGCAGATCGCCTTTCCCCAGGGCCGACACCGCCAGCCACCAGGCCAGCGAAAGGGCCATCGCCGCAGCCAGGAACCGGGCGTTGCCCAGTTTTTCCCGGGCCCATACCAGCGCCGGATACACCGCGTAAAACTGAATGATGGCGCTGATGAACCAGAAATGCCCGCCGAATGCCTCGATGTATTTTTCCGAAAACATCTGGTACAGGCCTGCGCCGGCCAGCCAGGCGTCAAAGCCGTCCGGAAAAAGGCCGAATTCCAGCGCTGCCAGCCAACTGAGGGTCAACGCCAGCACGTAGGGCAGCCATATTTTGACCAGCCGCCTTTGGTAAAAAGCCGCCGGCGAAACGAAAGGCCGGGCCAACCCCAGCCCAAACCCCGACAGCAGGAAGAACAAATGCACCCCGGTCCCGCCGAACACAATGGCTTGTTGCCCCAGCGGCGGCAGATCCAGCCGCTGCAGGGCGTGATAGCACACGATACTGAAGATCGCGTAGCCTTTGGCAAAATCGATGTAATCGAAACGGGTCATGGTAACGCCGGCTGGCAGCCGGCCGGGTGATTTTTTTATGGCCGACTGCCAGTCGGCGTTACGGGTTATTGTTCTGTCGATTGTCAGCCGGCAATGCGGGGTCGTTGGCGGCCGGAGTTACGAGTTCGTCGACCGATACGTATTTCCGGTGCTCGGTGTGTTTGAAGTTCTTGTTCGGGTCGCGCATTTTGAACAGGCCGGTGAACTGCCGCCAGACGAACCTGGGTACCTGCCAGACGGCATCCCAAACCGGCCGCGGAGCCTCATCCAGTTTCAGCACCCACAGAATGGTCAGTTTAAACAGGAGGAGCGCCGCCAGCAAAGCCACCGACCACCCCGGAGCCACGAACAAACCGGCAAAAGCCAATAACCCGGCCAGCCCGGCCTGAATGAACATGGGCAGGGCCAGCGTTACGAAACCGAAATAGAACTGATTCCAATTCAGGCGCAGCAGCCCGCGCAGCAGCAGGCCGGCGGAGTTGGGCAGGTTCTGGAAATAGGAAAAAAGCCAGCGGCTGCGCTGGGTTTCGACCGCCGCGCCGGTGTCCACTTTTTCGTCGTATACCACCGCCTGCCGGGCATAGGTGATCTTTTTGCCCTGATGCAGGATAAAATTTTGCAGGATCTTATCCTCCTGGAGCATTTTTTTCCATTCATGCTGGCCCCGCTGGATCGCCGGACTCTGCAGATAGGCCCGGTACAGGTCGGTTCGGGTCGCCATGCCTGAGCCGCTGATTACCGCCGAGCCGCCCAGGAGGTACGGCACGTAGCGTTCCAGGTAGTTTTTGTAGTGCTCCCCCATGCTGTCCAGCGCGGCGTAGGTGGTATCCAGGTTTTTGGCCGTGCGCTGACCCTGGATACAGAGGTGGCCGGCCTGGACATAGCGGTTTATTTCTTCCAGAAATTGCGGATGGGCCAGGTTGTCGGCGTCGAAAATGACGACGTAGTCGTGCGGCCGGCGGAAATTTTCCAGGGCGTGGATGATGCTTTTGGCTTTTAAACGCAGGGGTACGGCCGGTTTCAGCAGCACGAAACGCTCGTCGGACAGGCCGAAGCCGACTTCCGGGCATTCGTCGGCGACGAGGTACACGATGTGGTTGGGCCAGGTTTGCCGGAGCAGCGATTCCACCAGGGGGCGGGCGATCGCCGCGTTCCGGTAGGCGGTGATGACGCAGGCAAAATCGGTTGGGTGATGGGTTGTGTGGTTCGTCAGGCGGTGACTCGAAGCCCCCCCCTGACTTGGGGACACCGCCTGGCTTAGCCGCTCTTTTCCGAAGATCCGGGCCAGCAACACGGTGAGGAAGGGGTACACCAGTTGCACGATCAGCAGCAGCGAGAGCAGGGTAAAAATGAATTTTATCATAACCGGAAAATGGTACACGAAAATACTACCTGGAAAATTCCGGGCCAAACCTTTTGGGGTGGGCCGAGCGCGGAGGATGGGAGCACGGATGAGGCGGATTTTACGGATTTTCACGGAATCAAATAGATCCGTTTTGATCCGCAGCATCCGTGCTTCCATCCTCCTCCGCATGAAAAAATCACGCACCAAAATTCCAACGGATACCCCGCAGGAACGCCCCGAGGTTGGCCAATTCCCCGCGAATCAGGTACAAAACGACATTTTTCGGGACAGTTACCAAAAAAAGAAAGGCGTAAAACACCCCGAGCCGCCAGCCCCCGTAATTCCGGCGCATGAACCGGACGCGGTTGCGGTTGAGGTAATACGTTTTCAGGGTGCCCAGTTTCTGTACGGTCAGGCTCTCCTTGTGGTATACCCGCGCCCGCGGCTCCACCCACACCGAAAAACCGGCCCGGCGAATCCGCTCGCACCAGTCCACCTCTTCATAATAGAGGAAAAAATCCTCGTCCATCGGGCCTACCCGGTCGAGTACGCGGCGGTGGACCATCATGGCCGCCCCGTGGGCGTAGCCGGTAGGTTGCGGTTCGGAAAACTGTCCCCGGTCCGGCTGGCGGTTGCCGGTCGTCCGGTTGCGGGCGGTAAAGGGGTTGACCGGGGTCATGCCGGCATACTGGATCAGGTCGTACGGGCGGTCTTTTTCCGGGAAATAGCAGATCAGGGGGCTGACGATGCCCAGATCGGGTACCGATCCGAACCTGTCGAGCAGACGCCGGATACAGCCTCCGGTCAGTTCGGCGTCGTTGTTCACCAAAAAAAGATACGCTCCCCGGGCTTCCGCCAGCGCCAGGTTGTTGCCGCCGGCAAACCCGAGGTTCTGTTCGCTCCGGATAAAATGCGCCTCCGGGTATCGCGCTGCAAACAAGGCCGCCGGGTTTTCCCGGCTGCCGTTGTCCACGACGAATACTTCCACGTTCCGGTAGTCCTGCCGCCGGATGCTGTCGAGCAGGGCACAAGTCACTTCGGCCTGGTTGTAATTGACCGTAATGATGGAAACGAGCGGATTGTCGGTCATAGTTGCACGTGGAAATGGTCGTCGTGCCGCGCTGCGTGGCAAATTTATACCTTCAGCCGTACCTTCAACAACTCTGCCAGCCGCTCGAAAGCGGCTTTCCATTCTTCGTTCACGAACACCCATTCCCCCTTGCGGTAGCCTTTGGTGAGCAGGTAGAACACGTTCTGGCTTTTCCAGATCCGGGGTTTCAGATCCATTTTCTGCACCAATTCCAGCACCTCGCCGAGCCATGCCACCCGCGGCGCCGACGATTCGTCGAGGCTGATCTTTTCGATTTCCCGGTACACCCGCTCGCCGATGGTGTGGCCCACCGATTCTTCGTCGGTCAGTTTGATGCTCCAGCGTTTCAGATCCTCGGCGATCCGCCGCAGGGTCCGGATGTCCTTGATGTCGCCGTTTTTAAAATAGTCGACCAGGTCGGCGTTGAGTACGTAGGTGGCAATGTTGCGCCAGGCATCGGGCACCGGCAGGTCGGCTTCTTCCAGGGCGGCCATCAACTGGTAGTTGTCGTTGAACACATCGCGGAACGACGACTCCGCCGTGGCCAGGCTGGCGTCGGTGATGTCGCGGATGATGTGCACCTTCTCGTCGGCAAACAAGCTGGACAGGGTGAATTTTTCCGGGCCGAAATATTCCTGCAAGACCCCGATCACTTCGCCCAGGTTGGCGGCGCGGAAGGCCTTGCTGGTGCGCTGCCACATGGCGTCGAAGGTGGTGCGGTTCATCGTGGCGCTGATGTTGCCGATGATGTGCTGCTGGCCGAGGTACAACACGGCGAAGCAGAAGGTTTTTTCGGCATGGCTCAGCCGTGAGCGGATGTTGAGCCGGCCGGCGGCGAACTGCGGGGTGCCGGCCTCTATTTTTTCAAAAAACTCTACCGACGCGGTATAATTGAACAGGTCGAGCCCCTGCGGATCGGCTTCGAAGAGCGAGGCGACGGCGAAGTGCATGGCCACGCGTTCGAGCGTAACGCGCGTAGGCACCACGTTCTGTAAAAAACTCACCGCGCCGTTGGGCAGCACGTTGCTGGGGGCTTCGGCCAGGCGGCGCGTGAATTCCCGGTGCAAGTCGAGGCCGGCTACGTCCTGGGTGTAGTCCATGGCCCGCAGGGCATACTGCAGGATCTGGTTGGTCTCGATGCCGGAGATCTCATCGAAAAACCAGCCGCAACTGGTGAACATCAGCACGGCATGGCGTTGTATTTCGAGCAGGCGCAGCACGGTGACCTCTTCCAGGTGGCTCAGTTCGCGCCGGGCGTGTTTGGCCAGGAATTTCCGTACGTTCTCTTCGCTGCGGTCGAGCAGCACTTCGATGTATTCGTTGCGGGCCACCCAGGGGTCGCGCAGGAAGCGGGCGGCCTCCCGTTCGTAGATCGGCGCCAGTTGGTCGCGCAGCCAGTTGAGCGTATCGCGCAGGGGTTTGCGCCAGCGCTGGTGCCAGCCGGCATGCCCGCCGGTATTGCAGCCGCAGTCGGAGCGCCAGCGCTCCACACCATGCACACAACTCCACGACGATTTTTCGTGGATGCGCACCTCCCAGGTCGGCGGGTGCAGTTCCAGGAACTGGCCGTAGTTGGTGAGCGTAGCCCAGCCGTTGTCTTCGATCTGGTTGAGGCAGTCGGCCAGGGCCATTTCGCCGTAGCGGTGGTGGTGGCCGTAACTTTCACCGTCGGTGGCGATGTGCGCCATTTGGGGGGTGTCGTTGTCGCTGAAAAAACTCGTCATGCGCCGGGCGAAGTTCTTCCCGCTGTTCAGCAGGCCGTTGAAAGCGACTTCCTGGGCCACCCCGCCGTGGTAAAAATACAGCGCGATACGCCGCCCGCTCGGCAACTGGCACCAGTAGGGGTGGCGGGTATCGATGCTTTCGGCGTTGACTTCTTTCCAGGCCGTTTCGGCGGCTTTGGCGTCCGGCACATCGGCTTTTCCTTCGTCGGAGGCGGAAGGGATGGGGCGCACGGCTTTGGCCTGGCGCGGAGCCAGCACGGTGAACTGGATGCCGTGCGAGGCGAGTACCTCCAGTGTTTCGGTATCTACGGCCGTCTCGGCCAGCCAGATGCCTTCCGGGTAGCGTTTGAACCGGTGTTCGAAATCACGGATGCCCCACCAGACCTGGGTGACCTTGTCGCGGTAATTGCACAGGGGCATGATCAGGTGGCTGTGTACCTGGGCCATGGCCGAACCGTGACCGCCGTAGCGCACAATGCTGCGCTTGTCGGCCTGCAGCAAAAGTTTGTAGGCTTCGGGGTCGTTTTGCTCGAGCCAGGAAAGCAACGTGGGGCCGAAATTCCAGGAAATGCGGTTGTAATTGTTGCGGATCTTGGTGATCCAGCCCTGGTCGTCGAGAATGCGGGCGGCTGCGTTCGGCGCGTAACACTCAAAGTTGATGCGCGCATTCCAGTCATGAAAAGGGCGGGCGGATTCCTGTTGCTCTACCGTCTCCAACCAGGCATTTTCGCGGGGCGGCTGATAAAAATGACCGTGTATACACACGTACTTATTCGAACGGGACATGTGGCGAAGGTCGGAATAATGGGGGAATGTGATAATGGGAAAATGGGGGAATGGGGGAATGGGATAATTTGATAATGGGATAATGGGGTAATCCAGCAATGCAACAATGCAGCAATGCAACAATCAAACAATGCAGCAATGCAACAATCAAACAATGCATCAATGAATCACCCCGCAATCCCCTGATCGTACTGGACCAGGATGCGGGGAAGGCACTCCTGCAGGCTGAACACCGGCGTTTCGGGGAATTCGCTGGCGATGAGTTCGGCTATTTTTTTGCGGAATGCGGCCGCGGTGACGATCGGGCGGATTTTTCCGGAGGCGGTCAGGTAATGTTCGGCGATCTGGCGGTGCATGTTCTGGCGCAGTTGCTGTTGTTCGGCGGGGCCGAGCCCGTCGAAGCGGATAATTTTATGCAGCAACGGGTTTTCGGGATAAAAACAACTCAGGGTGAGCCCCTGTTCGATGTGCGGCAATGCGCGGTTGATGATGGCGTTTTTCAGGTTGACGCGCACTAGTTCGGTCCAGTCGGCGGTGTCGAGTTGAGCCGGGCTTTTTTCCGTCGCGGTCAGGTGGATGATCTCGGACAGGGGCGGGGCTTCCGAGACCTCGGGTTGCTGGACGTACACATCCTGCCCGCCGCCGATGAGGATCTCCAGGATGCGGACCAGGGGCCGGATGGAAATACTTTCAGTCGCCAGGTTGCGCAGAACACCCGCGATGAAATCGACGGTGAACCGGGTGCGGGTCAGGGCCATGAGGTTGGGGTGCGCCGTTTCCAGCGAGTCCAGCAGAAAATTGACCGAGCCACGGTTGAGAAAAAAGGAGCCGTTGGCGGTCAGGAAAGCGATAAAATTGATGTTCTCGACGGTCGTATCGGCAATGCTGTGGGTTGGGAAGATCAGGTCGTTGATCTGGAACGCCATGTCTTTCTCGGAAAAATCATCCCGTTTCACGCCTTTGATCTGCGGGAAAGGGATGCCCTTGATCCGGAATGCCGCATCCACAAAATAGGCGGCCCCCTCGATCAGGCGGTTGAAGTCGTTGGGGTCGCCGTCAGGGTCGATCTGGCTGGCATGGGCGTGGATGGCCAGCCGGCAGAGCGCCAGATCGCCGATACAGGCTTCGGCCCAGGCTTCCGGCTGGGCTTCCCCGGCATTTTCGGGGGGAGCGAAATTTTCCAGCCGTTGCAGGCCGAATCCCTGGGTGAACAGGACATGCAGGATGCGTTCCTGTTTTTTCTCTTCGAAACTGCGGAAGGATGCGTGGGCCTTGCCGGCCGCATAGCGGGTCAATTGCGGGGTTATCAGCAGGGTACGGTTGCGCAGTACATCTTCACCCAGAGCCGCGATAAACCCGGCCGGAGCGACGCCCAGGCTGTTGGCGGTGGTGTGGCGCAGGCGGGCCGGCCGGTCGTTCACGAACAGTTCCACGGTTTTTACCCCGGCCGGCTGTTTTTCCCAGCTGCATTCGACGTGGCCCGGTACCCCCAGGCCTGCCAGCAGGCTGGCAACGTACTGCTCCGCCTTTTTGCGGGCAGCCGCCTGGTTATTGGCCAGGGCCGTGTGGCCGGCGGGCAGGCGGACGATCAGTTTGGCGGACAGGTCGTTCATAAGTGATGGAGGGAATTTGAAGTAATTACCGCAATTACCGTAATTACCGTAATTACCGTAATTACCGCAATTACCGCAATTACCGTAATTACCGCAATTACCGTAATTACTTTTACCTCTTTAGTTCCTTTCTTCATTTTCCGGCGGATACAGGATTTCTTCCCGGCCGAAAAACGTGCCGGGACTCAGGTCGCTGAGCAGGGTAGCCACCTCGGGGTTGCCGACGCTCACGAAATAGCCTTTGCCATTGATGGAAAAATCTTCTTTGGGCAAAAAATCCAGGATACCGTTAAAAACAGGGTCGTAGGGGCGGATCTGCCAGAGTTGCTGGCCGGCAAGGCTCCGGCCGGTACTGGCCAGAATGCCGGCTTCCTGTTCCGGAGTAAGGCTCCGGACGGCGCGCTCCATGACCGAATTGACGGGCAGGTCGAGCCGGATATCCGGGTGGCAGCGGATGTCGCGGGCGATGTCCTGGATGGTTTTGCCGGCACTGACGCCGGCTTCGTATATCTCGTGGATGCGGTCGATCCGGACTACGGAAATTTTTTGCTTCAGCAACATCCGGACAACCTGAAAAAAGCCGGAAGCATGCACGGCCGATTTGCCGATGAACTTCGCCGAGATCTCCGGTGAATCGTAGTGGATGAAATCGGCCAGGTGCAACTGGATGTTTTGTTCGAGCAGTTCCATCAGAGTCTGCAGGGGCGCTTCCACCGATTCTTCGTCGACGAAATCGAGCCAGCCCTGCTGCATGGGGATGCCGTCGAGGTCGATGACGAAATTGGCGGCCTCCACGATGTTCCAGTCGGCCGAAAAGCGTACGCCCGGCAGGCTGACGCCGAAGGCTTTTTTGAAGCGTTCGCGCAGGGCTTCGATCTTTTGCAGCAATTCGGCCCGGAGTTCCCCCTCTTTCACCAGCCAGGGCTGCAACTCGTTGCGGAACCGCACCCGGATGGCGAACAGGTCGGCGCTGCGCTCCTCGGGCAGCACGCCGAAATGCCGGAAGGAAAGTAATTTGCGATCCAGGCGCAGGGTTTGCTGGCGGTAGCCCTCGTTGGAGGAGTCGAGCCGGGCGGCGGCATGGGCAGCTTCTGCGGCGTCGGCCAGCAGTGCTTCCGAGGGCGCCTGGTCCGACAACTTTTCCAGCGTACCGGCCAGATTGTCGTAATAAACGGCGGTGCCGGCATCGGCGCCGATCGCGTTTCGATAGTGTTGTCCGGCCGGTTCGTACCGGGCAAAATAGTAGTAAACGTTGCCGGTGCGGTTTTGGAAACTGGCTTCATAGGCTTCACCCTTCACCCGCCGGATATCGCGCAGCACCTGTAATGCCGGCTCCATGCCGGTCTGGTCGTCGTAGCCCTTGTTGCGCAGTTTGTCCGACAGGTCGTGCAATGTATTGAGGGCATAGTCGAAGTTGGGATCGACGTTGAGGGCTTCCAGGCAGGCTTTTTTGGCCCGCTCGAAGTCGCCGGCAGTCAGGTACATTTCTCCGGCTTTTACCCACAGGGTACGGGCGAACATCGGGCAGTGCGGCAGCGCTTTTTCGTACCAGGCCGCGGCTTGCAGAAATTCTTCCTGTTCGGCGCAGAGGGCTGCCAGGTTCCAGTAGCCGTCGACGGCGCCGGGAGCCATTTGCCGGACTTTTTCAAAACATGCGGTGGCCTCTTTGTACTGTTTGCCGGCCTGAAAAACAAAGCCGATGGCGGTCAGGGGCTCCAGGCGCCCGGGGTCGGCGTCGGCAACCTGTCGGAAATAGGCCAGGGCTGTATCGGAATCGCCGCCGGCCTGAAAGGTGTACCCCGCTTCCAGCAGGTTACTGAACCGGCTTTCCGGATCGGCGCGGTCGGCCAGCGCGGCCAGTTCGGCGATCCTGTCCTTGTTTTGTGCAAAAAGTTCGGCGGTCTTACCGTAGATACCCATCTTGTTCCGGTAGGAGGAACTGTTGCCCGGATCGGCCTCCATGGCGTTTTCGTAGCAAAGCAGGGCTTCGTCCCAGTTTTTTTCCTCGGCATAACTTCGGCCCAGGGCAATGTGCGCCTCCGGGTCTTCAGGATGTGAAGCCAGATAGCCCTGCAAAATTTCCCTTGAACGCTCGTAACGGCCGGCCACCCGTTCCAGATCGGCCCGGCAGATGGTCAGATAAGGCAGGGCGGGAAAGAGTTTTTCCGCCTCGGCCAGATCGTGTTCGGCGTCGGGCAGGGTATTGTAATACATCTGGATGGAGCCGCACACGGTCCAGAGCTGCGCGCGCAGCCGGGGTTTGACGAGGCTGTCGGCGGCCAGTTCGCACAGGATCGGGTAGGCTTCCGGCCAGCGGGCATGTTCCATGTAGAGCCCGGCTTCCTGTAAGCGGCGGATTGTTGCGCTTTTGCCGGGAAAGGAAATTTTCGGGTTTCCTGCGGCGTCGCCGCCGGCCTGGCCGGCCCACCACCAGGCCAGTTGGGTGCGCCAATGGTACACCGCTTCCACGTAGCGGTTGAGGTACAGCGCCCAGGCGTCTTCGGGCGATTCCTGCTGTTTGGCGAGCAGTTCGGTCACCCAGGCTTGCTGCTGCCACGCGGCGAAATCGGTCCGCAGTTTTTGCAGGGCTTCTTCCGCCTGCCGGTCTTGGTTGCCCCCCACGGCGGTGTCCAGGGCCGCGCGGACTTCGAGCAGGTCGCCGCTGTCCTTCAAGCGCTGCCGGATGGGTTCCACCACGGCGGCCAGGGCTTCCATGCCGGCCTCCTGCAGGGCAGCGGCGCGGTAGGCTTCGGCAAAGATCTCATTGCATGCGCGGAGGGAGTCGGGTGTCATTTTGTGACTTTAGGTGGACGTTAGGTGGAGGTTGTTGACTTTAGGTGGACGTTAGGTTGATGTTGTTGACTTTAGGTGGACGTTAGGTTGATGTTGTTGACGTTAGGTAGACGTTATTACTCAGTCATCAACGTCCCCAACGTCCATCTGACGTCCGTCACCGGGGCAGGCCCGGTTCGGCGCGGCGGCTTTCCTGGGGGCCGTAGGCGGTCCGGTCGGTCATGGTGCCGGGTACGTTCGGCTTGGGGGCGGCCTGAGTGCCTTCGGTTTTTGGAGCGGGTATCAACTTGCGGATGTCGTCGGGCACTACCATGTTGGCTGTTTCGTAGCCGCAGTTGAGGCAACGTTTCATCGACAGGTTCACCACTGTATCCCGGCAGTTGGGGCACAGCCACAACGGGCCGGCGTCGCAGCGGGGGTTTTTACAGAACAGCCAGGTGCGTCCGTTCCGGACGGGCAGGGTTTGTTTGCACTGGATATCCGGGTCGTCGTGGTTGGGGCATTTCAGGAAAATAAAATTTTCTTCGGCGGCCATTACGGGCGCCACCGGCCGGGCCACTTCCATTTTCAGGGTAGCCCGGGAGAACGAAGCGGAAAGCCCGTACATGCGCAGGCGGTTGGCGCTGCGGGCGGCGGCAAAACGCGCCGCGTTCACCACGGCTTCGTCGAGGTCCCTGCCTTTGGCCAGGGCCGTATAGAGTTTTTCGGAAAAATCGGCGGCTTCCTCGCTGGTGACGTGGGTCTGGATGGCCAGGATGCCGTCCATTTGGGTGACCAGATTGAGGGCCATGTCGCGCAGGCTGCGGCAGGAATCGGGTGGAGCGTGCAGGAAAAGCAGGTTCGGCTTTCGGTTGTCGGGGAAGCATTTGACAAACTCGTCGGGGCTGAGCCACTCCTCTTTTTGGGCGGCGTTGTCGCAAAAAGCGATCCGGCCCGATCCGTTGTCGGTTTTGCCCTTGCCGATAAAGTGGACGATGTGGAACTGGCCTTCCTGCTGCAAAAACTGTTCGAAAGCGCCCTGGGTGGTGAAGTTCTGCGGCCCGGCCACTTCGATGTTTTCCCAAAGTTTTTTGTCCTCCTCGCTTTGGGGCTGGCTGCGGTTGAACACGCTTTGCGCGTCGGCGGAAATGCGGTCGGCGACTTCCTGCACCGGGGGCCTGGAAAAAGCGATCAGGATGCGCAGTTTTTCCATTTCCACTTTTTTCTCCTGGCCGCCGGTTGCCGAAAGCCGGCGCGTCAGGATCAGATTTTCTTTTTCGCCGATAAAAAAGCCCTCGGCTTTGCCTTCGGGCAGGGGTAGCCACAGGTATTCCCAGGGCAGACCGGCCAGGTCGTTGGACTGGTCGTCGAAGTGGAGCAGGATTTTCAGCGGCTTGCCGTTCTGCGGTGCATGGGCCTGGTAGGCTTTGATAAAGGCGTCCCGGGCCGCGGCGTCGGGGAACAGGCGATGGAACAGTGCTTCGCCCAGCACCTGAAAATCGGCCTCTTCCAGGTCGCCGGTCAGCATCAGGCGCTGCAAAATGCCCAGCACTTTAGCCGACAGCCCCTGGGGTGAAAGTTTGTGCCGGGTGACCTTTCCGGGGTTGGGCGGCAGGATGCAGACCTCCTGTTTTTGCCGCACGGCAATGAGGAGCGCTTCGGGGTCGAGTTGGCGGAGTTCGCCGATCTCTTCGGGTTTGAGCGCGTCTGCGGCGGGCTGGCCGGGATCGAATTTTTCCGGTTTGTAGGAATTTACGCTTTCCAGCACCCTGCGGGCGGCTTCCTGCAGGGCAGACTTCGCGTCTTTTTTGATCTTGTCGTTGATGAGTACCGGCTTGATGCCTTTCAGGTCGGTGAGATCCCACAGGCAGCCGTCAAGAATGACCGGGATGACCAGGGCCGTACCGCTGTTGTGCCGTTCGAGGGCTTCCTTCAACTCGACATCGATAACGTACTGGGAATTCAGAAAATCGTCGCTGACCAGCAGGACGATGACCTCGGCGTCGGCCAGGCTCTTTTTTTTGTTTTCGTCCCAGTTGGCGCCCGGCATGATCTCGCCGTCCTGCCAGATACGCCAGAGTTTGGCCTTCAGGGCCGGGTTGATGGCGTCTACGAAGCCTTTTTTGTATTTGTCGTCTTCTTTGGCGTACGAGAGGAAAAAGAGCATTTCTTCCATAATATCGGTCGGGAATGGCCAGCGGGCGCTGAATTCCCCCCAAATGTACGTTTTTTAGAAAAACTCTTTCAAATTCGTACCGAGGCCGAAGTGTACGACGCTGCCGCCGAGGTGATAAGCGGCGTAGCCGAAGTCGATGCGGAAGCGGCGGATCTTGACCCCGGCGCCGAAGGAGAAGCCGGCCAGGCTGCGGTAGTTGCGCACCGACAGTTCTTTTTTCCGCAGGTGGTTGTAGCCCAGGCGCAGTTGGAAAGCCTCGTTGCGACCCAGCAGGAACTCGCCGTTGAAGACCAGGTGGCGGAAGAAATTGTCCACGCCGGAATTTTTGTCGTTGTTGTTATTGTCCCCTTCCTCGCCGAATACCAGCACGTCGTCGTCTTCCGCGTTGGGATCGTCGTAGCGGATCTCCCACTGGTGCAGGTGGTGGGCGATCACGCTGAGGCGGAAGGGCAGGTAACGCAGCCGTTTGCTGAAGCCGACCTGCAGGTCGAACGGCAGGTATTCCCGCTTGCCGGCATAGGTGGACAGTTGGGCGCCGGCGTTACGCAGGACCAGGGTAGCCACAAAGCGGCGGGCCGTATCGGCGTACATGAGTCCGGCATCGGCGGCCAGGGCCGTGGATTTGTATTCGGCCAGGGTGGAAAAGCCGAAGCGCAGGTTGAGGCCCAGCGAAACCCGGTCGGTAAGCAGCCGCGCGCCCCCCAGCGTAAACGCCGTTTCGGAGGCTTTCACGCTGCCCATTTTGTTGCCGTATTCGTCGGTCTGGGGAATGTCGCCGTAGCCTACGTACTGCAGGCCGCCCTGCACCGTAAAGCCGATTGCAGGCAGGTGGTTGGCGTAGGCCACGTAGCCGTGCTGGATGTCCGAAAGAAAGAAGTTGTGCTGTAAGGTTATCCGGCCGTCCATGGAGGGGTTCAGCACGGCCGGGTTGGCGGCGGCGAAAGCCACATCGTCATCCTTGGCCGCGATCTGCATCCCGCCCAGGGCGGTGAGGCGGGCCGACTGGGGGAGGTTCAGAAAGGAAAAAACGTTCTGGCCGCCGGTGATCTGCGCGTCGGCCGCAGGGTAAAGGCTGCCCAGGCTCAGGAACAACAGGCTGATCTTTCGTAACATTTTGTTCATGTTGCAATGGTTATGTTTTGGTTGAAAGTTAGGGGTTGAAGGTTGAAGGTTAGGGGTTGAAGGTTGAAAGTTAGGGGTTGAAAGTTGAAAGTTAAAAGTGCAACCTTCAACCTTCAACCTTCAACCTTCAACTTTCAACCTTCAACCTTCAACTTTCAACCTTCAACCTTCAACTTCCAACGCTACTTTTTCCAGCGGGTCGCGCAGCGGCCCCGGTTGCAGTCGGCGATGCGGATGAGTTGGCCGGCTTCGTCGTACTCTTTGAGTTCGCCCTGTTCCAGCGAGCCCTCCGCAAAGGGTTGATAGGTGCCTTCGGTTTTCAGGTTGCCGTTCTCCCAGTATTCCTGGAACGGCCCGTTTTCCTCGTTGTCGCGGATGGTCACCTTTTCCTGGAGCGTGCCGTTGGGGTAGTAGCGCAGGCTTAATCCTTCCATGGCGCCGTTCACGAATTCCTGCTGGACCTGCAACTGCCCGTTCTCGTAGTATTTCCGGTAGGTGCCGTGGTAGGCGCCCCGCAGGTAGTGCTCCACGCTTTCCACCGTACCGTTGGGGTAAAAATATTTGCGTTCGCCGTCGAGCGTGTCGCTCAGGTAGTGCGCCTCTTCGAGCAGTTTGCCGTCGGCGGCGAATTTCTGGTACAGCCCTTCTCTGGCGAAGTCGGTTTTCCGGCGCTCGAAGCGTTCGAGGCGGCCTTCCGGGTCGCGGGTCTCCACGGTTTCCAGGTTGTTTTGCCGGCAAAAAGTTTGAAAAAGCACCGGCAAAACGGCAAAAATCCACAAAGTAAAACGGGTGTTCGGCATGGAAAAAATAGTTTTGCCGTGCAAACGTAAGGCTTGACGACAAAAGTCTGATCCGGGCTGCCTGCACCGGCAATTTTTTCAGCACGTACGTTTTGCCACCTCGATATGCAACAGATACTGTCTTTTTTTCTGGTCTTTCTGGGCGGCGGGGCCGGTAGCCTGTGCCGCTACGGGATCGCCTTGCTGTGTCCCGTCGGGGCCGGCCGCTTCCCCTGGGCAACCCTTCTGGCCAACCTGCTGGCCTGCCTGGTACTGGGCATCGTGGTCGGCTATTACGCCGGCGGGCAGATCGGCGACCAGCGCCGCCTCCTGCTGGCCACCGGTTTCTGCGGAGGGCTGAGCACGTTCTCCACTTTTATTGTCGAAAACTGGGGGCTCTGGCAGGCCGGCCAGGCGGGTCTGGTGGCAACGAATGTGGCGCTTAGTTTGGCACTCTGCGCCGGCTGTCTAATTTTGGGGCTCCAAATTGCAGCCAACCATTGATTCATTGTTTCATGGTCAGATTGTTTCATTGAAGGACGCGCGGCAATGCGACAACGTAACCATGCAGCAATGCAACCATGCAGCAATGAAACAATGAAGCAATGCAGCAATGCAGCCTTTAACCATACATCCAAGTTATGACTGACGAAATTCTCGACCGCCTGCGGCAACTGGAAGAAAAATACTCGGCCATGGGGCAGGACATGAAATCCTACCTCGACGGCCTGCTCTACGCCGACTACCTCACCTATTGGGATTATATTCACCTCGATACGCTGCTGAGCCTGCAAAATCCGCGCACGCCGGTGCCCGACGAGCGCATTTTTATCCTCTACCACCAGATCACGGAACTGTATTTCCGGCTGGTACTCGACGCCCTCGCACAACTGGCTGCGGCCAATCCGGCGCCCTCGCTGGAGCTGTTCAAACGCCAGATGGAGCGTATCAACCGCTATTTCACCAACCTGATCGATTCGTTCGACATCATGGTGGACGGCATGGACCGCGACGAATTCCTGCGTTTCCGCATGAGCCTGCTGCCGGCCAGCGGATTTCAGAGCGTGCAGTACCGCATGATCGAGATCGCCGGCACCGACCTCCAGCAACTTGTGCACGTCTCCAAACGCGAACTGACCGCCGACGTGTCGGACGTGAAACTGCTGTGCTCCGTGTTGTACTGGAGATCAGGCGCCACGGAACTCTCTTCCGGTAAAAAAACCCTGACCCTCCGGCAGTTCGAGGAAAAATATTCCGAGGAACTGATCCGCTTCGCCCAGCACTACCAGACCTGCAACCTGCGCCGGCTCTACTACCGCCTGGCGCCGGCCGAGCGGGAAGACGCCGACCTGGTCCGGCTGCTGCGCGAATTCGACATCAACGCCAACGTCCGCTGGGCGCTGTCGCACTACCGCTCCGCCGTACGCTACCTCGACAACAAGCCGAAAGAGATCGCCGCTACCGGCGGCACCAACTGGCAACAATACCTGCCGCCCAAATTTCAGCGCGTGGTGTTTTTCCCGGAACTGTGGACCGAAGAAGAAGCGGAGAACTGGGGAAAGTTTCTCGGAAAGCGGCCGCAGGAGGCGCAGTTGTAATCCTGACGCGACTTGTTTTTGCCTGCGCGCCGCAAATAAACCGGCCGGGCAGGGCTTTGACGGGCCGACCGGGAACGCAGGGGAAAATCTGATTTTCAACGACAGATTTTCATAACAACCGATGGTATTCCTTTATATTTAGCCCGCTTTGAGGTATTTTATACTCCCGTAACTATGCGTCTGCTTTTGTTTGCCGCTTTGCTGCTGTCCGCTGTGACCGGTTTCGCCCAGCCTGCCGCCGCCTCCGATTCCCTCACCGTGGAAGGCATTGCCCTGCACGATGCCGGGAAATACCGGGAAGCCGTCAGGAAGTTTGAACAGGCGCTCCGGTTGAACCCAAACAACACCTTTGCCTGGTACGAAATGGGCAACTCCTACCAGGCGCTTCAGGAATACCAGGAAGCCCTGAAATGCGCGGACAAAGTGATCGGCGGCAAAGGCGACCTGCTGGCGGAAGCCTACGCCCTCAAAGGCAACACCTTCGACCTGATGGGTAAAAAAGAGCAGGCTGTCCAGACTTACCGGGAAGGCATCAGCCGGGGAAAGCCCAGCAACATGCTGCATTTCAACCTGGGTATTACGCTGATGGGGCAGGAAAAATACGAAGAGGCCGCTACGGAATTTGTGAATTCGCTGAAAATCGATTTTTCGCACACCAGCAGTCATTACGGCCTCGGCATGGCTTATTCCACTACTTCTTCCAAAGTAAAAACGCTGCTGCCCCTCTATTACTTTCTCCTGCTGGAAAACAAAGGGCAACGTGCCAAAACCGCGCTGAAAACCATCCGCAACACCGCCCAAACGCAACTGGAAAAGACCAGCGAAGGATTTATACAAATCAACCTCCCGGCCACCTCCGATGACGAGTTCAGAACCACCGAAACCGCCCTGGCGCTTCACGCTGCCGCCGAAGACGCCAAACGGGAAACCTTAAAAGACTCCCTGGGCGCCGACCTGCCCGAGCCCGGCGAGGTGCAGCGCCTGGTCGCTTACAACGAGCTGTTCTTTAAGATGCTCGGCGAAACGACCGGCCGGCCGGCCGACCCATTCTGGTGGACTTCCTACGCCGATTTTTTTGCCGCCCTGCAGGCCAACGGCCACACCGAAGCCTTTACCTATTACTTGCTGCTCAACGGCGGCGACGCCGGCGTGCGGGAATGGCTTATGGCCAACAAACCCCGGCTCGAAGCCTTTTCCAACTGGATAATGCAGTATCAGAACAACTAACCCCGCATCGCCGCATCTTTTACAGATATGCCAGCAAACACCGTCATCCGCCCCCACGCCGAACAGGCCTACGCGCACGAACTGGAGGCCCTCGCCGTCCACGACGACCGGCCGCGGCCAGCCAGTTGGCGGCTCTCGCCCTGGGCGGTGGTGACCTACCTGCTCGGCGGCAAAGCCGGCCCGGTCGACATAGAACCCAAATACTACGGCCGCCGCCGGCTGATCGAGATCGCCGTGGCTACCCTGGCCACCGACCGCGCCCTGCTGCTGCTCGGCGTGCCGGGCACGGCCAAAACCTGGGTCAGCGAGCACCTGGCGGCCGCCATCAGCGGCGACAGCACGCTGCTGGTGCAGGGCACGGCGGGCATCAACGAAGAAGCCCTGCGCTACGGCTGGAACTACGCCCGCCTGTTGGCCGAAGGGCCTTCGGAAAAGGCCCTGGTGGCCAGCCCCGTGCTGACCGCCATGCAGGAGGGTAAACTGGTGCGGGTGGAAGAACTGACCCGTATTCCGGCCGACGTGCAGGACACGCTCATTACCCTGCTGTCCGAAAAAACGCTGCCGGTACCCGAGCTGGGCGCCGAAGTACAGGCCCGGCAGGGTTTCAACCTGATCGCTACGTCCAACGACCGCGACAAGGGGGTGAACGAACTCTCGGCTGCCCTGCGCCGCCGCTTCAACACCGTGGTGCTGCCCCTGCCCGATTCGCTGGAGGAAGAAATCGCCATCGTGCAAAACCGGGTGGCCGCGCTGGGCAAAACGCTCGAACTACCCCCGGAAGCGGCGCCCCTGGCCGAAATTCGCCGGCTGGTGACCATCTTCCGCGAACTGCGCAGCGGCAAAACCGGGGACGGGCGGGAAAAACTGAAAAGCCCGACGGCAACGCTGAGTACGGCCGAAGCCATTTCGGTAATCCACCAGGGCCAGTCGCTGGCCGTGCATTTCGGCGACGGCGAGTTGCGGGCCCACGACCTGGCTGCCGGCCTGAGCGGCGCGGTGATCAAAGACCCCGGCACCGACGCAGCAGTGTGGTACGAATACCTGGAAACAGTGGTGAAAAAACGCGAGGGATGGCAGGATCTGTACCGGGCTTGTCGCGATTTGGAATAACAAACAGGCCGCCGTACATGACTGCGGCCTGCCAGGCTTCAGAGTATAATTGGGGAAAAAAGGGTATTGTCTTTCGCCGGGAGCATAACTACCCCCAAGATAGTCAGCGGCACTCCGGAATTCCATTGCGAAAATAGGTAGTTATTTTTTATTCCCAATAACTATGAAAAGCATTAACACCGAACGTGCTTTTTCCAGGTGCCGGTTTGAACGGTACGTGGCGGCCTGCGATTTCGACCAGGAAAAAGCATTGCAACTTTACAAGGCGAATATCCGGCTATCGGTCAAATTATTTGCCGTTATCGGTATGTTCGAGGTGGTGTTCCGGAATGCGATCGACCAGCATTACCGCTCCCGCTACGGGAACAACTGGTTGTTGCAGCAGGCCGGCCCCGATGGATTTTTCGCTAAAAAAGGCTGTGAAAAAACCCGGGAAAATATCATCGGCTCTATCCTGAAATTCGGGACGGACTTTACCCACGACAAGGTGGTGGCCGACCTGGGCCTGGCTTTCTGGAGAAACCTGTTCGCTCCCAAGGAGTTCGCCGCCGGAGGCAGTTCGCTGCTGGCCATTTTTAAAAATAAACCGTACGGTTTCGGGTTCAACCACACCTACGTGTTCAACAACCTGAACCCGGTGAATGAACTCCGCAACCGTGTCGCGCACCACGACCCGGTCTGTTTTGCCCCGAAAACCAGCGTCATTTCCTGCGAATTGCCGTTGCAGGTCCACCGCGCAATCGCTGAAATGCTGTACTGGATGGATTTTGACCCCGACGAAATACTGGAAGACATCGATTTTGTGTTGGAAGAGATCGATCTAATTACCCGATAACGCTGCATTTTTCTGCGGAATCAATCATGTTGAAAAAATATACGCTTCTATCCCTCTTTCTGGCCGGTACGGCCCTGCCGGGCCGGGCTGCCCACATCAGCGGCGTCTTCAAAAACGCCGCCCCGGGCGACCGGGTGGAACTCTTTGTGCCGCACTATTACGTCAACGGCCGCAGCGACAACTACTGGGCCGAACTCGACGCCGGTCAGTCGTTCAGCCTCGACGCCGTTCTGCCGGAGCCGCAACTGGCTTTCCTGAAGTACAACGACGACCGGCTGCCGGTATTTCTCGAACCGGACGACACGCTGGTTATCCGTACCGACGTTTTCCAGTTCCCCATCATGGTCAATTTCAGCGGACGCGGCGGGTCGAACAACCGCCTGCTGTTCCAGTATTTCAAAGAAAACCCACCCGATTTCGACGAACTGAACAACCTGCGCTTCAAGATCGGCCAGTGGTGGGCGGTGGTGGAGCAGACCATGAACGAACGCATGGAGTCGCTGGCCCCCGAAGACTATAAAAAATTTCTGGACGAACGCCGGCAAAATGCCGCGACCCTGCTCGACGATTTCTCCGGCAAGCACCCCGGCGCGCTGACCCCCGCATTCTTCGACTGGCTGGCTTCCGAGATCAACTATTTCCGCGCCTACCACCTGTTGTTCTACGGCCAGGTCTACGCCAACCGCTGGCAGATACAACCCGAATTTTTCGATTTTTTGCAGGAAACCCCCACCGTCAGTGATGCGGTCGGCAGTGACTGGTATCGCCAGTTCCTGCAGGTACTGCTGGCGCGGCAGGTTGCCCAAAGCGGCCGGACCGATAACTTCTACGCCAGCCAGTACGAACTGGCCGGGCAGTTGCTGGCCGGTAAACCGCTGGCTTTCTTCCGTTCCGAGATGATCCGGATCGCCTTCACCGGCGAACGGTACCGGGAAATTCTGCCCTACTACACCAATTTTTTGCAAACCAATGAATATCCGGCCTACGACGCCAAGATCACCGACCTGTACGAAAAATTCGCCCGGGTGTCGCCGGGCGTAGCGGCGCCGGCCTTCACCGCCAGCGACGTGGACGGCCGGGCCGTCACCCTGGCCCAGTTCCGCGGCCGGGTGGTGTACCTCAATTTCTGGGCGAGCTGGTGCAGCGCCTGCGTGAAAAAGATCGAACTGTTCAACGACTATGCCGACGAACTCAAAAACCGGGGCGTGGAGATTGTCAACATCTCGATCGATGCGGACGCGGACAAGTGGCACACCGCGCTGACCGAGTGGAACGTAAAAGGACACAACCTGCTGGCTTCGTCGGGCGTGGCGCGCAACATTTCTGCCATTTACGGCGTGGAAGCCGTACCGCAGTACTTCATCATTGCCAAAAACGGCACCTTTGCCGACAAACCCGACCGCAACCAGCCCGAAAACATCCGCAACCAGCTGCTCGTACTGGCGGCGAAATCCAATTGAGGGTTGATGAAGGTTGATGAGGGGTTGATAAAGGTTGATAACGTAGAGTACGCCGCCTCATCAACCCTCATCAACCTCATCAACCTCATCAACCCTTATCAACCCCATCAACCCTCATCCGTACCAACCAGCACCCAACCGATGATCGTCAACCACCATGGCATTTATACGCGCCTGCTCCGGGCCAAACAACAGGGAGAGAAACAGTTGGCCGTTCTGTTCGACCCCGACAAGTTGCGCCTCAAAAAAATGGAGCAGACACTCGACCTGGCGGTGGCCTGCGGCGTCGATTACTTTCTGATCGGCGGAAGCCTGGTGGTCAACAATATGCTCGACACCCTGCTGGCCCAGATCCGCCAGCGCTGCAATATCCCGCTGGTGCTGTTTCCCGGCAATTCCTTTCAACTCAGTTACCGGGCCGACGCCCTGCTTTTCCTCTCCCTGATCAGCGGCCGCAACCCCGAACTGCTCATCGGCCAGCACGTGATCTCGGCACCGTTCCTGAAAATGTCGCCGCTGGAGATCATCAGCACCGGCTACATGCTGATCGACGGCGGGGTGCAGACTTCCGTGCAGTACATGTCCAACACCTATCCGATCCCGGCCCACAAGGACGATATTGCCGTCTGTACGGCGCTGGCCGGCGAAATGCTGGGCCTGAAAATGATCTACCTGGACGCCGGTTCCGGAGCAAAAACGCCCGTTTCGGAAAATATGGTGGAAGCGGTCAGCGGCGCGATCAGCGTGCCGCTCATCGTCGGCGGCGGTATCCGCACGCCCGAAAAAACGGCGGCCAACCTGCGGGCCGGGGCCGACCTGATCGTGATCGGTACCGCTTTTGAAAACGACCCGGGCCTGATCCGGGAAATAGCGGGGGCGGTGAAGGAGGCTAAATCGGCCACCATCAGAAAAAGTTTGTAAAATGTTATAATTGATACATAATGGAACAATTCGGACAAGGTGCGGGGTTAGTGCTGTTCTCCCGGCATAAAATTGCCGTTTATTGACTTATCGACATGCAAACCGGAACCGTAATAAAATCCACCGGCAGTTGGTACAGCGTTCGCCTGGACGCCGGCCACGAGGTGCTGCAGTGCCGCATCGTCGGCAAATTCCGCCTGGACGATGTGCCGCTGACCAATCCCGTGGCCGTAGGCGACCGGGTGGAGATACAGCCCGAAGGCGACGCCCAGGGCCTGATCAAAAAGATCCTGCCCCGGATCAACTACGTGGTGCGCCAGTCGCCGCGCCGCAAACACGACCTGCACCTGCTCGCCGCCAACGTGGACCAGGCGGTGCTGATCACGACCATCGTACATCCCGATCTGAAACCCGGCTTTATCGACCGCTTCCTGGTGATGACCGAACGCGACGAGATCCCGGTGACCATCGTGTTCAACAAGGCCGACCTGTACGATGAAGCCGCTCTGGAGCGCTTTGCGGAAATGAAAGAGATCTACGAAAAGATCGGTTACGGCGTCCTGCTTACCTCGGTACCGCAGGGCCTGGGGCTGGAGGCGTTCAAAACCCTGCTGAAAGACAAAACCACGCTGATGAGCGGGCAATCGGGCGTGGGTAAAAGCAGCCTGGTCAACGCTATTCAGGCCCAACTCGACCTGCGTACCGGCGAGATCAGCGACTATTCCGGCAAAGGCCAGCACACGACCACTTTTGCCGAGATGTTCGAACTCGACTTCGGCGGGCGGCTGATCGATACGCCGGGCATCAAAACGCTGGGCTTCAACGACAAGGACAAAGCCAACATCGCCCACAGTTTCCGGGAATTTTTTGCCCTGTCCGAAAACTGCAGGTTCGGCGGGGCATGCCTGCACCGCGACGAGCCGGGCTGCGCCGTACATGAAGCCCTGCGCCGGGGTGAAGTGAGCGAATTGCGCTACAGTCACTACCTGGCCCTGCTCGACGAGGTGGAGGAGCAGAATTACTGGGAGCGGAAAAAAGAATACTGAACGGTTCAGATACCGCCCAGGCACACGTACTTCACTTCCATGAATTCCTCCAGCCCGTACTTCGAGCCCTCCCGCCCGATCCCGCTTTCCTTCATGCCGCCAAACGGCGCAACAGCCGTGGCCACCAGCCCGGTATTGACGCCTACCATACCGTAGTCCAGCGCTTCGGCCACCCGGAACACCCGGCCCACGTCGCGGCCGTAGAAGTAGGCTGCCAGGCCGTAAGGCGTGTCGTTGGCCATCCGGATCACCTCGTCTTCCGTTTCGAAACGGGTTACCGGCGCCACCGGTCCGAAAATTTCCTCGTGCATGATGTCCATGCCCGCATCCACGTCGGCCAGCACGGTGGGCTGGTAGAACGTGCCCTGCAGGGGCTGGCCGCCGGTGAGCACCCGGGCGCCCTTTTGCGAGGCATCGCCCACCAGCCGGGTTACTTTTTCCAGCGCTTCGGTATTGATGAGCGGCCCGATGCTCACCCCCTGTTCGGTGCCGGGTCCCACCTTCTGCCGGCCGACCGCCGCGGTGAATTTTTCCAGAAAAGCGTCGTAGACGCCGTTTTGCACGAAGAGGCGGTTGGCGCACACGCAGGTCTGGCCGGCGTTCCGGTACTTGGACGCGATGGCGCCGTCCACGGCGGCGTCGAGGTCGGCGTCGTCGAACACAATGAACGGTGCGTTGCCGCCGAGTTCGAGGGAGATCTTTTTAACGGTATCGGCGCACTGGCGCATCAGCAGTTTGCCCACTTCGGTGCTGCCGGTAAAGGAGAGTTTGCGCACGACCGGGTTGTCGGTCAGTTCACGGCCGATGGCCGGCGCGTCGAGGCCGGTCACTACATTCAGCACGCCGGCGGGAAAACCGGCCCGCAGGGCGAGTTCGGCCAGGGCCAGGGCGGAAAGCGGGGTTTCTTCCGAAGGTTTCAGGACCACCGTGCACCCGGCAGCCAGGGCCGGTGCGACCTTCCGGGTGATCATGGCGTTGGGAAAGTTCCACGGGGTAATGGCGGCCACCACCCCGACGGGCTGCTTGCTCACCAGCAGGCGCATACCGGCCTGGTGGGGCGGAATGATGTCGCCGTACGCCCGCTTGCCCTCTTCGGCGAACCACTCGATGAAGGTGGCCCCGTAGCGCACTTCCCCCCGCGACTCGGCCAGCGGCTTGCCCTGTTCGAGGGTCATCAGGAGGGCCAGGTCGTCGGCATGGGCCAGGATAAGGTCGTGCCAGCGGCGCAGGATGTGGGCGCGGGAAGTGGCGGTTTTGGCCCGCCATTCGGGCAGGGCGGCCTCGGCGGCCTCGATGGCCCGGCGCGTTTCGGCGGCGCCCAGATCGGCTACGCGGGCCAGTTCCTCACCGTTGGCGGGGTTGACGACCGGAAAGGTGCGGCCGGAGGTGCCGGCAACCCATTGGCCGTTGATGAAGGCTTCGTGGCGCAGCAGGCCGGAATCTTTCAAAAAAGACATTTTTTGAATTATGAATGATTAATTATGAATTATGCGGATCAAGGGTTAAATGGCTCAAGCCCCGATCGATAATAAGTTGAATATCAATACTCTTTGAAACAGAGAGAAAGCCCGGCGTGTGTCATGCAGAGCCTTCAGGCGTGGCATCTGAGGCCGAAGGCCGAAGAAAGAAAAAACATCCTCCGGCTACGCCGTCGGATGCCACGCCTGAAGGCTCTGCATGACACGTTCGCCCGGGTTTTCGAGGTAATCATTGGGTAGAATCGCTGAATCTTCAACATTTGAAGCAGGAATCGAAACCCTTGATTCGCATAAATTACGGAAAATCAGGTCGCAGATCGTAAGTCGCAGATCGTAAATCGTAAGTCGTTACTCCTCGTTCTCAAAATACACCTTGTAGAATTTTTTCCCCTTTTCCTCGTCGAAGCCCCGTTCGATCAGGTCGCGGCGGCCATGCACGTAAATGTGAAAGTTCTTGTCCAGTTTTAAGATGCTCTTAAACACCTTCGCGTCCTTTTTAACTGCCTGGTTGCTGATGTCGAACTTGTCCTCCAGCGGCACGGCGTAGGCTTTGGCGTACTGGTCGCGGAATTCCCGGAACGCTTCCTGCTGCTCCGGTTCCGGGAAAAGAGTTTCGGTGTAGTCGTCCAACTCGAAGTGTTCATTGTCTTTGAAGTAATCGCCCGAACGGTTCAGCAGGTCGATGGTGTCGGGGCGGCCCAGGCCGAATTTGAAGGGGGCTTTCTGAGTGATGAATTCGCTGGACAGGCTGATGTAGTGACGGGTATTGAAATAGTTGTCCTCGATGGGACGCAGGCGCAGGAATTCGTCTTTCCAGAACGAGCGCTCGTCCTTTTTCGACACGCCGTCGATGGCGCAAATACGATACCCTTCGGCTTCGTCGAGGTTGAAGATCAAGGCCGCCACTTCCGGTTTGCCGGTCGGAATGCCGTCCAGTACGTTCAGGGTAAAGGCTTCGGCAGTGCGTTCCGTCTTCAGATACGGATCCTTGGTCTGGATCTTCCACAGGCCGATGGCGCTGGCCGGTTCGCCCTGCAGCAGAATGTCGTCAAAATAGGCCACAAAGAACTCGCCGCCCTGCACTTTCGGATTGTTGCAATATTCGTACAGGTGCTGGGACAGTTTGCCGGCCTCTTCGGCCAGGTTTTCCGGATTCTGAAAAACCGACATGCAGGACTGATAGACGGGGTGGTTGCTCACGTCCTCCTCGTGGTGAAAGTAGAAAAACTCTTCCGACTTTTCAAATGGTTTCAGAAACGCGCCGATGAGCATCTCTTCGGCTACGTCGTGCAGGGGGATGAGGGTCTGTTTGGGAATAACCACTCCTTCGTAGCGGTTCTTGTTGCCGACCCAGGTGGCGGCAAAACGTTGGAGCCGGGCTGCGGAAAAATCGAGCATGGGGATATTTTTACGATAAAGTATAAACCAAGTGTCGAACTTTGGGCCGGCAAAAATATTAAACGCCGGCCGATCCTTTTTAAAACAAAGAATTTAGTTTTCCACAATCGGAAAAGCCTTTGTCCGTACTGTATTGACCGCCCGGGTTATCCCGGCCATTCCGCATCCCGTCACCCGTAACGCACCACTCCGGTTTGAAAATCGCCGTCAACACCCGCTTTCTGCTTCCCGGCCAACTGGAGGGCTTCGGCTGGTACACCCACGAGATCCTGCGCCGGATGGTGTTGCGCCATCCCGGTGACGAATTCATCTTTTTATTCGACCGGCCTTTCGACCCGCAGTTCGTGTACGCCGGCAACGTGACGCCGGTGGT
>WBZQ01000561.1_pt1 | contig 29292 bp, 34 predicted proteins | sample 5204251 | NCBI WGS metagenome assembly WBZQ01 (sample SAMN12412402, study PRJNA552823) | activated sludge metagenome | isolation source: activated sludge from nitrification reactor of wastewater treatment plant... | place: USA: Virginia | collected 2017-09 | reverse complement strand
GTTTCCATATTACCTCCTTTAGATTAATAAAATAGGCAAGGTTGCGATAACAAACGCCCCGCGCCCATATTCCTCTATCCAATCATTTTTGAATATGGCGCACCATGCGCCCATGAGAATAGCCAACGCCAAGCATCTGACGCTAAACCCTATCCAATCACCCGTTGCGATTGCGTAGAAAATGAACGCTACGCCGACGCCAAAACCGTGAAGCCAAAAATTATCCTTCCCGTTTAAGAAATCCCAATACGTCGAGAGCGCGCCCCACATCAAACCAAAATAAATCAAATGAACATACCAGTGGACGTGCGGGTGAAATAAAATCATCCACAAGACAGCCAACAGCGAACATCCAACGTCCCTCGTCTTGGAATTAATAATCCACAACGGACACCACGGGATTTGTTGCCTGGCCTGTTCTTTACTTAACCCTCCCAATCGGTAAAGAAATCCACTTAAAACCGCTAAAATAATAGTTGTAGCGATCATTAATTGTTTATCCTTTTCTTCAACTCCTCAAAATCAAACCGAATCGCGTCCGTAGCCACTGCTATCTCTGACAACTTGTTGTCTGCTATATCCACGGCATCTTCTAACTTCTTGATCTGGATTTCCACGCACTTCAGAATGTTTCTTATTTCTTCTAGTTCTTCGTTTGTCAACATATCCCCTCAGATAAACAGCGTAAATTTTTGCTTCCAGGGCCAAATCCCAATCCATTATATTTTTGTCAATATCAATATCAAAAGAAACAATATAGAAACCATCGTCGTTAACTGCAGAATAAATAATATCTTTATGAATACCATTAAGTCTTCAAACTGCCTTGCGATAGCGACAACGTGACTGTATTCTTCTTTGACAAGTTTTTTAAGTTCTTCCATTATGCGATTTTATCCAGCTTATTGAATATTGCGTCTATCCTCTTTTCTTGAAAACCAATGTCTTTAGCAACGTCTTCACGTTTCGCAAATAGTGAGTCCATCGCTATCAATTTAGTGCTTAGATTGTTAACGCTTTCTCCGAGTGACCGTAACTTTTCCGAGAACGTAGCGAATGCCCATATAAATCCGCCTGTTTGGACGATGATAAACAAAGCTATAGTCACTAAAGAACCTTCGGAGAGTTGCATTATTAGTATTTCCTCAACTGAAGCTCATAGGCCAAACCGCCGAAGTCCTTAAAGAAAACTTTCCGCCCACTCTTGACTGCGTTGATGTATTGCAGCGGGCTTGCGACGAAAGTTGACACAGGAATCCATACGGGCGGAGGCGAAACGTTTATGGCAAACGATCCTTTAGTAATGATGATGGCATTCTGACTTGTGGCGCTAAACGTTAGTTCTTTGTAATAAGAATTAAAGGCGCATTTCTTTGTCGAGTTCTTAGGCTTGTCCACAGAACCATCACATTCTGTTGGAGTGCCGCCATCATCACGAATATAAATATTGGCCGCGTTCGCATTGACTGAAACAAAAGTGATTAATAATAGAAGTAATGCTGTTCTCATAGATCGACCGCCCCTCTGATTGTGATAGTACCGTTAATCGTTTTGGGAGTGTCTGTAGATCCGCCACCTGCTGTTGAGCCGTATTCAACTGCTCCGCCGTCCCAAGCGGCTCCGCGCGCGAATGAGTTAAAATCGTTGGCGTCGTCTCCAACTTCATTGGACACGCCCAGAGCGGTTGAACCAGATTTAAGATAAAGAAGGTCATCATAATTTTCGCTACCGTAATATCCCGGCGATGAATATGGGCCTTGTTTCAATGTTCCTGTAAAAACATCAGAATAATTTGCTGTATATACAGAATGCGACCCAGTATGCGGATCAGCCTCTTTAAACACTCCTACAAACGTGTTGTAATCCTCAACGAAATCAGCGTTACAATCAGAACCGTCACCGGATGTTCCAGAGTCATAATAAATTGAAGTTTTATCATCCCCACCTGACGGATAGAGAGGATTTCCAGAGTCGTCATTAAATTGATAACCGCCAACGAAAACATTTCCTTGAGCGATAACATCAATTCCGGTCGTGCATGGCATTGAAGTTTCTACTGCAACATCACTATTGCTTAAAATTGTGTTGTTATATAAAAACGGCGTCGAACTATCACCGGACTTCCATTCAATTGCGACGGGGTTCCCAGTATTTGATCGGCAATGGTCAAATGAAGCATTATCAAAAGTTCTTACAAGTCCATCAAAAAAACCACAATTACCGATCAAGAATGAATCTTCAACATACATGTGGTTCGGGCCTTTAATCGAATTTCCGGGGGCTCCTTCTGCACGAATTCTCCTCGCTATCAAACTTCCAAGCCCTGCATAGTCACCACGATTAAGATAAAGCAAGTCAATGTTGTCGGCGGTATTAAAACTAAAATCTGAATCCGTAAGAATCCAGTTTCCCCCCGTATTTGCCATGCTTATTGCTTCAGCAGATGAGCATCCTTGCGTTTGAGAACAACACGTATGGTCAATAATTGTTCCGGGATTATCTTTATCCTCAATACAACCGTTTGAATTCATGGAGGATTTATCAATAGTGATAGTTCCCGAAAGGCCGCATGTTGTACAGCTTCCCGTAGTATCATTACTCATTCCGACGGTGTTATAGTCAATATTGCTTCCGGTTATTGTCAGTCCGTTCACATTATTGACACGCATTCCTTCATAACCAACACTATGCAGATTTACATTTGTTAAAGTTAAATTTGTGGCAAATCCGGCATTAATCCCAAACTGTGCCGCTAATTGCGTTGGATAATTTGCGCCATCGGTCGGGTGTCGGCACGTCCAAGTTGTGCTAAAGTCTCCACCGAAAGCGTTACAGTTTGCGTGATCGGTAATCTCGATATCTTTAAGAGTGACCCCAGACGATCCAGATACGTCAATGACCTCTTCAACGTTACCTGCGCCCCACAATTGAGGTCGGGTTGACGAACACGTAACTACACCCCCCCATGAAGCCGTACAACCGCACCCAGAAGTAGAACAGCCGACAATAGTGACGTTATCGGACAATGGGCGAGGATCGCAGTCATAGGAAGCCGACGTGTTACAATCTCCGACTTTAGTGTTTACATTCGCATCTACGCAGTCTGTTCCGTCCTGACAGCCCATCTTGTAAGATCCGTTAACGATGACGAGGGTTTCTCCGGTTGCGTTTGTTGTGGCTTCGGAAACGGTAGAGCTTGCTTCCATTGGCATAAACCAATAAGGATGATTAAATGCGCAGGCTTCGCCAGTCCCAGAGCCGTCATAATCGGCGTCCACTAAACCTGTACATTGTGTCCCTGTTCCCCCGCCAGTTCTAACGTAATACGTCGCCGCCCACCCCGAACTTGAAATAAGACAAAACGCTAGAAGAAAAACTGTTAGATTGAATCTAATCATAATAAACCTCTATTGATGAGCAAGACACGTACAGCTTCCGCAGTCTGCGCTTAATCCTCCTGAACAATACCCAACACAACCGCCCGTTCCGATACATAAACCTGTAGACGTGTGTGAAGGTGAATCTCCGACGACAACAGCCGCACCAGCCGCTGCCGTTCCTATCCCGACATTGTTAGTTGATCCAACAATTGTGCTTCCTGTTCCACCCTGAATTGTCGCAGCGTATATTGTTCCTGTCGGGCCAAGATCGAGCGGGCCGCGCGGGTTTGCCGTCCCAATCCCCACATTTCCCGAAATATACTGATTCCCCCGAATATCGAGCTTGAATCCTGATCCGGGTGTGGTTGTACCTATCCCAACGTTATCTGTTGTTGGGGATGCGTAGATATTTGTTCCACCGTCAACCCATCCTCCTGCGGATATGCCAGTAAGCTGTGAGCCGTCACCATAAAGGGTTCCGTCAACTTCAAGATTTCCTTCGACGTATAAATCCTCATTCCCAGAGGCATTATTAAATGTTCCATTACCAATTTTTGTATCACCAGAAACTTGAAATTTTGTTTGTGGAGAACTCGTACCAATTCCGACATTTCCACCACTTTGAATACGCATGTTTTCTGCATTATTTGTTCCAATAATAATATCATTTGCTTTAACAGTTCCTAGTGCAAGAATTCTTCCAGTCCCAGAGCCAGTAGCCCCAGTAAATACCGACGCTATGGTTGATCTAGTTGCACCAAACAATGTCGCTGTATTCCCAGAACTAGGCATACTGAATGCTATATAATTATTGTTTGATAATGGATCATCAGATATAAGAAATCTATACTCTGATCCTGTTCCTGAACTCAAATTCTGCATCTCAATCCCTGCGATTCCAGCTATGTTAGAACCGAAAGATGCTTGCATGCCACCAGTTGCTACAACAGGAGCATGTCCATAGCCAACATCTAGCTTTGAATAAGTAATTGTCGTCCCAATCCCGACATTCCCAGTAGAGTTAATAATCAAATAATCACCATCCCCCGTAGCAGTTGACGAAACCATTAACGGTGATCGAGTGGATTGTTTAACAATTTCTAACGTCGTGGATGGAGTTGTTGTTCCGATTCCCACGTTGTCTGTTGTTGTTGAGGTGTAAACATTAGTTCCTCCATCGGTCCAACCGCCTGAGCCACCACCAGAAGGAACACTATAAGCACCTGTCCCGTCCAAGTATTTGGTTGCGTCATTGGGGAGTTTTGGCGCGTAGCCGTGTTTAGAAGTAGAAACGTCTTGGGTCGTGTTATCAGCCAAGACTTGCATGGCTTCCGTTACCTTTCCTGCCCCGATGGTTGTTGTGTTTCCGACGGATGAAACATCCCCGGATAGGTTGGCGTTTGTTGTGACTGTATCGGCATTTCCTGTCACGTTTCCTGTTAGATTCCCTGAAAAGGCTGTGGCTAAAACAGTTCCGTTGACTTCTAGCTTTTGTCGTGGGCCAGTCGTTCCTATTCCTATATTTGTGTTGTTGTCAGTAATGACGCTTGATGATGTTATCGTTGTTCCTGCGGAGTCGTAAATAGCAACCCGATCTGCTGTTCCCGATGAAACAGTTCCAGATACGCCACCAGAACCGCAAGCTGATCCGGTCGTTGTTAAAAGACCGCCTGTCGTTGTTTGAACGCATTCTCCCGATGTAAGACCAGATATTATTGCATTACCAACAACATGAAGATTTGTTTGAGGAATAGGTGTTCCTATCCCGACATTCCCTGTATTTAATATTCCAGAATGATTAATAGAATAAAAATTTGAATATAAAACTTCATTATTAACACCATTATCAACATTTAATTTATTTAATAAATTTCTATTTTGTTGTGAATCCTGTTCACCAATTTGTTCACGATAAGCATATATATTTGCTTCTAAATAATCAAAACCATATCCGACAAGCAACTCGCCATTAAAAACATATAAATAAAATGCTTCTTGTTCACCAGATGAAGATTGAAATACCTGTGTCCATCCAGAGTTGCCATTATATCCATCATAAGATAATATTTGTCCTCCTCCAGAGTTAGGAGTTGTACTAATATACAATCTTCCATTATAAATAACAGGACCATGAGCAATAGTTATGTTGTCATTATCATATACAGTTGTCCAAGCATTACCATCCCAAGATTTAACATCAGAACAAGTTGAACATCCAGCTGATTGGAATGATGCGTATAACTTACCACCATAAGAAAGCATTCCTAATACAGAATTATTTCCTGTTCCAGTAGGATCATAAACAGATGTCCATGTCGTTCCATCAAATTGTTCTATAAAAGCATGATCTCCAGATGTTCCCTTGCCACCGCCTACATATAATTTTCCATTATGAATAGTCATTGATTCAACTAAATATTGCGTAGAAACGCCGTTAAAACTTATACTCCAAGAGTTTCCGTCAAATTCATACACATCGCCATGTCCGCTAGAATACCCAAATCCAGCATAAAGTTTTCCGTTATATTCATGCATTGAATGAACACGATAATGAGTTGTATCTTCAAAAGATTTTGTCCATGTTAAAGCTATTGGATCATATACATATATATCAGAATCACCAATATTATCTCCTCCGACTCCAACATATAGTTTCCCTTGGAATGAACTTAATATTGTCTGTTGATAATGATTTGTAGATGCAAAAACTTTAAAGTTTGTTAATGACTTTCCATCCCACTTATATATTGTAGAAGATTGGCAACCATTTTGCGCCGCATACATTCCTATATATAGATCTCCTTGAAATTCGATCATACTGAATACTTCTTGGTCACAAGATGAATTTACCGCGGATAAATCTGTTGGCGATGGTATTTTTAAATACCAATTTCTTTTTGAATAAGGATCACCAGAAACATCGATATTTCCTTTTACAGTCAATGACGATGTAGTGTCAAATGTTCCGATACCAACATTATCTGTCGTTGTCGATGGATAAAGATTTGTCCCACTATGCGTCCATCCACTATTAGACCCTAATGTCTCAATTTTGTCATAAACAGCATTCTTACTCGGAGCAACAGTTGTATCTCCGTCCCATCCCGAACCATAAGCATTATCAGAGACACTTCCAGATCCTATTGTCTCAATTTTATCGTAAATAGAATTTTTGGAAGCTATGCCCGTAGTATCGCCATCCCAATTAGGGCCGTAAGCAGTATCAGATGCAGTACTAGATAACCCTGTCAATCCAGAACCATCTCCAGTAAAAGCAGTTGCATTAATAGTGCCAACGACCTGTAACTGACTAGAAGGATTGGTGGTATTGATACCAACATTCGTTCCGTCTACTGTTATGTTCCCAGCCTTTAACAAGTTTTTGATAGTAAGACTTTTTCCTGTGCCGTGTGAGTTCTCTGATGTATCTGATACATCCTCTGAATAAATTAAATCATTAGTGATGTCGGGACTCGTATTGGCATTCATTTCATAAACACGTTTAGCATAGGATGTATTACATAAAAATAGCAATATTAGAAAGCTATATAATATTTTTCTCATTTAAACCTTTCACTAATTACAAGTTCCAGACCATGCTCCATCAAAATACCCAAATGTTCCATCTGATTTACGACATAATTGTTGTGGAACAGTTGTTCCTATACCAATTGCCCTAATTGAACCATCAAATATATCAAGTTTTGCTCCTGGAGTTGCTGTGCCTATACCAACGTTCCCGCCATCTAAGACAGTTAATTTTAAATTACCAGATGAGTCTGAAATTCTCAACGCAGAACCTGTTGTTGTCCCATTTCCATAAATTGAAAGTTTAGCTTGTGGAGAAGATGTCCCAATCCCAAAACGATTATTTGTTCCATCTAAATATAAAAGATTTTGATCTGTATCACCTTCAACTCTCAATGGTACAAGACCATTTGCTGAAGAATCATTAATGGTAACATTTCCACTATTTTCTATTGACATTCTATTTAAACTATTTGTCCAAAAATTTATATTAGGGCTTGTCTGTGCTGATGGAACAATAAAAGCTTTAAAATCACTTCCGAATGTTAATGCTGGTAATGTTGAACCATTGATTCTTAAATTACCAAATACATCTAGACTTATAGCTGACCCTGGATTTGAAGTTCCTATTCCAACTCTCCCTTGACTTTCAGATGTATCATTATTTTGAACTACAAATAGTGGTTGATTGCTACTATCAAATATTTCAAATGAATGGTTTGAAGTATTTGTATCATTTCCTTTTATTGTTAATTTTCCAGTTGGAGAATTTAATCCTATACCGAAATTATCTGATGTGTTCGTACTATAAACGTCTGATCCACTACTTGTCCATCCATTGTTTATTCCTGTTAAAGCTGATCCATCACCAGAGAATGAATTTGCAGTTACAGTACCACTTGTTTCAATATTAGAAGTTATAGATAACCAATTAATATCACTAACAATTTCTGGTTTTACTATTTCCCAATTGATAGACTTAGAAACACCAGAATTATTTACGATAAATTCATTGGCATTATCAAGAGATGTTAAATCTGTATATGATGACCAACTAATCCCTGTGTCAGATCCTGAGATATCCCCAACCTGAATCTTCTTTGTAGACCCATCGTCAGAATCATAAATGGGAATCATATCAGCATCATCAGGCGGACTTTTAAGCGTGTAGGAATTAATGGTTCCAGCGATAGCCGGAACACATAAAACCAATAAGAACAATGCTAGATAAATATACTTTTTCATTTTACCTCCGACGGGCATTTGATAAATTTTCCAGTTTCTTCACTTCGACACTTTTTAACGACTTTTTTGAAAATGTTTTTTAACTTGTCTTTCTCGTCGCAATTAATAAATCTGCCTTTAGCGTCACGGCATTCTTCGTAATATTCCGTGCAGATAGGCTCTCCGTTGGTGTCTTCAAACTCAAGGCAGTCTTTTTTAATTTGCTTTGCTTCAGCGGACAGCCCGCTAAACATAAACAGCGCCATTAATATTAATAATAGTTTTCTACCCAATTTGATCTCCTCCCGGTGTTGTTACAAAATCTCCCCCAGGTGTTGTTAAAAACATATCTGTATTTGTCCCGTATTCAAATGTGACGCCCTCACCAGCGTTACCGATAATATATAGCTTCCTCACATCATCAATAGATGTTGAGTAAATCATACCAGCTTGAAGATAAATTCCTTTATACTTCCTAACTAATGAATCGCCAATCCATATCTTCCCAAGATTAGTAAACTTTGCCTGGATTGTAACGAATACGACCTGCGTTTCTAAGGTGTCTAATGGAGTTGCAATACCGTCAACTAATAATAATCTCCATTGTTCATCAAGCAATGGACTCTCATCCGAATCAAGCATGATACCGTTATCATCTAAAAGATAAGGACTTCTATACCCGCCATGACCATGCAAACCATAGTTTGTATCGTATATGCCAAGACCATTAGAATCTATAAGCTGTTCCCCATCAGAATCTAGTATTGGCTGGCCTGGGCATCCTGTAAAAATTTTATGGCCTTGCTCATCCGTTATAAATGAACCATCTGTATCTTGCAGATACCATCCATCAGGAAAATCAACGTCAACTTCGCCATAAAAATTATGAAAACGTACTCCTGAATTAGAACCAACGAGGTCTAATTTTCCAGTGAATACGTTGAACTTATACGATGACATTATGCGTAATCCGCTGTTAAATAGTTATCCCAAGCATCATAAGCTATACGACGACTTGTGCAGTTACCACGACTATCCCAAGTCATCTTTTGAATCAACCAACCATCAGCACTTTCAGCTAATCCTCTCGTTGCATATCCTGCATAAATACAATTATTAGAGCTGTCATACACAAAATTACCCTGCATGTTGCTAGGAATCTCTATTGATCTATGAGCAAATAAATCACGCTCATACCCATCAACTTCTATTGAAGAAGGCTTGACTGCTCCTTCTGGTTCAAAATCCCTACCTAAAGCCATCGACCAGCCCTCAAAGATTCTTGACGCTTAACAATATCTTCAGTAATAGACTGTAGTTTTACCCATTGCCATATTTTAGAATATTGCTTTTCATTTAATGCAGGAGAACCCAACTGACTTTGTATCTTAGATATTTTTTGCAAAACATTACCTATGGTAGGCTCATCAACTTTAGACTTTGCCCAATTTGTAATGTCTTTTAATTGCTGGATGTCTTTAGGTGGAACCGTTCCAAGCTCGACATTAAAATGTCTCATAATATCAATCGGAATTCCCTGCCATTCATATCCGGCAATACCTGACGGCTGTGGATTAGCTGTTGGTGTCGGAGCGACTTGTTGTGGAACTGTTTTTGCGATTGGCATTATATCCCCATCTGTTGCTGTATTCTACGGGCGTATTCTTCACTCATATTTTTCTTGTCTTTCTCACTACCAAATGTTCCAGTATACCAAGCCTTAAATCCTTCTGCTGGGTCGAACCCTCCAGCTCGTTTGTCTAACTCGCCAGATACAACGCCGAACGGTAATCCTACGGCAAGCTTACCACCAAGCTGTGCTAATTTCCCAATACCCTTAACAATTGTTGATGGGTGTCTTAATGCGTTTCTGATTGGATACTTCTCAAGAATAGCATTTCTTTCTGATAACAACTTCTTTGTCTCTAGATGAACTTTCGTGTATTCCTGACGACCAGCATTTAATAAATCATCAACTTGCTTTGCGCCTTTCATTGCAGATTCTTTTGTCTTTTCAAGATTTATTAATTGAGCCGCATAGCTATTTCTTTGATTCCCAAGATCAGATATGCCATCAATCTTTTCAGCTAACCCTGGTATTGGTTCAGTAATATCAGTTCCCTGTTTTAACACGCCAAGCAAATCGGTCAATCCAGCATCTTGATTTGTCTTAATAAAGTTTCTCAAACGATTAGATAACTTCTTTGTATCGAAAGAACCTGATTGTCTATCAATTAAATCAAATAATGCGTTTCTAGCCGGAGCAAACTTGGCATATTGCTGTTGCATATTATCAAATATACCCCTTGCCTGTTCAGGAACATATTGCCCCATATAGGCACTCCAGTTATCAGCAAGCGCATGTCTAGCACCATCTGGTAATTCCTTTAGAAGATACGCAACATTACCTTTGATTTGAGAAAAAGGTATTGGCTCAGAAGTATTCATTTTGTTGCCAAGCAAATCAACAATGCTTCCTTCTGTCTCAAACGAAGAAGCCAACTTCTTTAACTTAGATAATAAATGTTCCGGAACTCCTCGCTGTATTGAATCGTTCAGAGTCTTACCAAATAAATTATTGGCTATATCTTCTGATCGTAATGACTGCCCTGTTTGCTCAATAATTGATTCGATAGCATTCTGGGCATTCCTGTAACTTTGGTATCCACTATTCGTGAAAACTTTATAATTATCAGCAATGTGTTTCGCTGTTGCATCTACGGCAGGATTAACTACCCGTTGGTCAAACAAATTTCTATTGTTGCGTATCTCTGCCGATTGAATCTTATGGTTTTGATTAATAGCATCCATACTTGGCTTAATAGTATCAGCCTGAAACTGCCTGTATTTCGCAGTTAATAATTCTGGTAAATCTGATGTGGCAACTTGTTTTCCAATTTGTGTTCTAGCGATGCCTTCTAATTGTTTTTCAATAGGCTTAATCATCCGATTAGGAGCGTTAATATATCTACCTAACCCATAAACAGCGGCACCAGCACCAGCTACCGCACCAGCACCTATAGCAACATCTTTAACGGTATTGTTTTGTTGCGGGACATTCGTTTCTTCTGTTGAATTTAGCGAACCTAATCTCTGTGCTAATATGGAAACCTTATTATCATCGTCTTTAATAGAATTGAATTTATCAATAAAAGCCTTGCGTTCATCACCTTGCAATGATGCCGCATAATCTCTGATTAACTGTAAGTTATCTGCCATTATAAGCCTTCAAAAAGATTGTCTTTTGTTAACACGGGAGGAGAATCCATTGATTGTAAATCAAACACACCAACAACATCGTTTCTTTTAAACCCACCTTTACGCCATTTGTCATATCGCTCTGGGTTAATGCCCTGCGCCCTAACAATATCCTCCCAATCGTTAGGGAACTTCTCTCTAAGAATGTTATATTTCGGAACTTTCTTAATCAAATAGTCATAAACCTGATTCTGCATGACCTGCTTCTCACGCTTAACATCGTTCAGCATTCTTTGAACAAACTTCTGTTGCTGCGTTCCTTTTGGGTCATTAGCTAACCATTCAGCAATTTTATTAATATCGCCTTGAAGTGTTTTTGGTGTCAAAGCCATAACCTGCTGTTGTGCGGAAACATTGCTCCCTTGCAAAACAGAGTTAAGGCCGATTGCCATTTCTTTGATTTCTCTCCTATCAAGGTTCAAATCTTTATATTGATTAACAAGACCCTCAATTCTTTCTGTTCTTGAAATACCAAGTTGACCGACACCAAGAGCATTCCTTACAGATTTACTAGGATCTAAATCATCGCCCATATCTTTTAAAGATTTTGCCCTCCATTGATCTTCCCTCAAACCAATAGTATATTCTTTCAATGGATCAACTTCATTTTGTTTCATCATCTGCTGTGCCATGTCCATCTGCTGCTTATAAGCATTATCCTGCATCTGCATCTTATTGGCATAATTATTCGTACCAACTAAGCTATCGCCACCTGCCAATAAAGCATTAGAAACTCTATCCATGAATCCAACTTTAGGACGGTCAAACATTCCAGATTCTTTTAATGCCTTGAACTTTGCGGCTATAGCACCCGCTTCCGCCTTTGCTTTTGTTATCTCGGCAGATTCGGCTGTTGGCATCATTGATGCTTGTTTTGCCATCATATCTGTGTTCCATACTGCCATCTTAGAACCCCCCTGTTGGCATAGCCCCGCCCATCATAGCCCCGCCCATATTCATTCCCATTCCAATATATCTCTGCATCTGAGCATTAGCATTTGTATTATAAGTCAACTGATTTCCATAGATGCCAGCTTGAGTCCCGTATATAGAAGCATTATTAGCCATAACAGAACCAGGAGTAAATCCTGACATATAATCAGAAGTCTGCGGAGTTCCAGCTTGTGTCAATGGCTGTCTACCCGTAACCGATAATCCAAGGTTCTGATAGTACCTCTGCCAATCCTGTTGCTGTTGTAATAATCCACGGCTCATATAGTCAGCACCAATCGGAGAGTTTGCATTCGTGCCAAGCTGAGCATTAACATTGCTTCGATAAGCCTGTTGCATCCAATCAGGAACTTGCGAACTCATTCCTTCTGTTGCTACACCAGCCAGATTTTCTTGCAATGCCGTAGTCTTAGGATACATAGCCGACTGTGCCGCTTGCATCGCTTGACCCATCGGAGCCGCATACTGCTGTGCAAGATTAACTTGTTGTTGTGCCTGTAACGGGGCATACTTCATTTGTGTTTCATAAATCTGTGGTAAAGCATTAGCCCAATCCTTAACAGATTGTCCTGTTGTTGGTGCTGTCGGTTGCGACGCTTCGATTGATGTACTCATAAGATATTCCTCTTAATTATTGTATCTACTGGTAAAGTTCTAAATCTATCATCACCACGGATTACTCTTTGAAATCTTAGATATTTAACATTAGGAAATCTCTCAAGTCCACGCAATAACAAATCCTTACCAACACCTTTTCTTCGCCACTGCTTGTCAACCGAGAAATCAAATATATCCATTATCAGACCATCATCCGAAATATTAAACCTTACGCATCCGACAATGTTACCTTCACCATCAATCGCATAATCAAACGTCCCAAATTCAATATGCTTTTCCAAATATTGTTTAATCCTATTTCTATCGTTATATTTGATATGCTTCATAATGAAATCGATAACTTTATCAAGATGTTGCATACTTATATAAATAAACAGTTCCGGTTAGAGTCATTGTTGAAGCACCAATAGTTATACTTGATAAATCTGCGTCTGAATCCATAACAGAAAAAGCAGAAACTAACCCATCTGTCGAGTGCCATCCTCTGAGTATAGAGACTGTTTTCGTTGTATCACCTTGCATAGTCCTAAGATCAACAATAAATGATCCAGTGCTTCCATTTCCAAAATTATCTGGATTTAACCGCATTTTATTCGTTCCACCATCAGTATAATTTGCGGTAGAACTTATCGAAGATAATGTTCCGTTCGGAAATATAAATAAACTTTCACTGGCTGTCGCTGATGCCAAATCTATAATTAAAACATAAGGAATTCCCGGTGCAAGCCCTGTTATTGTCTTTGAAGTATCTGATGAAAATGTCGTTGCTGAAACCAACGATAATCCTACGCTTGGAAGATTAGCGACAGGTATAACACCTGCTCCACTAGGAATAGAAGATAATGAAGTTAAAGACGCTCCAGATACTTTTCCAGCCGTAGATATAGTGCTTAACTTACTGTCGGCAATCGAACCTGCAAGGTCAGCATTTAATACTGCACCTGTCAATGTCAATTTAGAATACGGGATACTGCTTGGAATATTGGCTACTGGTAATGTTCCAGCATTACTTGGAGTCGATGATAAAGATGTTAAAGCCGCTCCACTTACCTTACCAGCCGTAGTAATTTGTGCTAATTTACTTCCTGCAATCGCCGCTGAAGCAGAAATATCCGCATTAACAATATTAATGACCGTCGAGTTCTCAACCAAATCATAAAAATCTTGTTTGTTTGAACTGTCTGGTAATGTGCTGTTTGTTTGCAATGTTGCCATGTTATTCCCTATAATTTAGCGTAAAATACAGTATCAATAGAACCGTCTGCACCACGTTTAACACCATTCATATAATATCCAGATGGAACCATAAAAGTTTCACCATTCCCCATATTATGTGATAATTGATCTGATACGCCAAGCGTTCCGCCAGTAATTGTTCCACCATCTAAATCAACCGAACCAGTATGTGTTCCCTCTGTATCACCAGTTACATCACCTGTTAAATTTCCCGTTACGTTTCCTGTTAAATTTCCTGTAACATTACCCGTTACATTACCAGTTAAATTCTTTGTAATAGTCGATGGTAAATTAGCATTTGGAAGAATTCCAGCCCCCGAAGGAACATTCGCCAAGTTATTAATTGCTGACCCATCAACCTTCCCTGCCGTTGTGATCGTAGCCAACTTACTACCTGCGATTGCCGCATTACTGGCAATATCATTATTAACAATTCCAGTTACTTGAGCATTATCAACCAATGAATAAAAGTCAGTCTTTTCAGAAGAATCTGGGAGTGCTGTTGTATGTGTTACTGTTGCCATATTAATCCTCGCTCAAATAGGCTTCTGGAAAAGCCATTACGGAAGTCTCAAGAATAGTAATGATTGCGTCTAGATCAGAACAATAAACCCTAAATTTACATCTTTTGAACTTTATAATACCCGCATCATCGAGATGGAATATCCCATTTGTTTCTGTACCATTACCGAATACAACAGGAAAAGAAACCGGAAATGTAACCGTTGTTAAACCAGTGTCCAATGTTCCTAGCTGAATCCAATTCCTACCATCAGGTGCGGCATATACAATCAATGTCCCACTTCCACCCTGCACTTTAACCTTAAATTCACAACCATATTTATAAATTAGAGGTTGACCAAAATCTTCTGCCTTGCTTTGTTCGTCATATACAATCGCAACGCCGTCATCATTCAATCCATCAAATAGTTGAAATACACTGCCAGTTACAGAATCTATCCCATAAAGCAATTCTTTCCCAGCGACTCTTAACTTAGCAAACCTAGCTATATTCCAACCGCTATACGTTACCCAAGCCTTATATGCGGGATAATACACCCAAACAGAATTATTGTACGATGAGCCACTAACCGGAAGTGATAAAATATATTTATTCTCATAATATACGGCACAAGATAAATCAATATGGTTCCAGTTAATTGTCTCAAATTCATCTTTTAATGGAAAAGATAACGGGAATGATTGTCCAGTCTGCAATTTATCTAATGCGGTTCTGAACAGCCCTCTTACACCGTCGGGGGCAAGAAAGTATATGTCATCTGCAACTTGGACTGCGGTATCACCAGATACACAACCAATGTCAAGAACCTTCTGCGGGAAGTCGGTAGAAGGGTCAGGAATTAAACTAGGAGATAATTGCCATATCTGATCTGCCCCTAAAAATATTAACCCTTGATCTCTGGTTGCTAAGATTGCTCTTTCTGTTCCTGTAGAAACTCTGAATGCATTTATAGTTCTGTCAAATGCAGAAGCATAGTTTGAAGGAAATGCATCAGAGAAGTACGCAAGGTTAGATTTCAAAGCCCATACCCTATTATTATGATAGGCCAAAGCTCTTGTTTTAGGAGGTGATGTATTAGTGTTCCCAAGATCGGTAACAGTGTGATCTTGATACATAGAATGAACATTGTCCGTTCCATTAGAAACCAATACAATATCATTCTGTCCTGACATTCCAACCTTTACAATAGTTGTAGGTAAGTCAGTAGTAAATCCAGTATCGTGATTTGAAAATGTCCCAGAAAGTTCCCAACCGCTTAAATTAGTTTTTTGAACAGCTAATAATTCAAACTGACCACCATCAGGATCAAAACCAAATAAACATAAACCTGTCCCAGAACTAGCCGGATATGTGTCATCAATGTTTGTCTTACCAGGTCTTAAAGCTCTTTCTCCAGCAGTTTCTAATAAGATATTTTGCAATTTAATAGCTTGATTATCTTGGATAATCTGCTCAAATTGTCTAGTATTTACGCCACCTGACAAGTCACGCTTAACTACATAAAGTGGCGAATCATCTGGAGCTGTTCTGAATCGTCTAGCCATCAATACAGTAATTCCTTATTATAAGTTTTAGGAGCAAACTGTACTATTCGATTAGGATTGTTCTCAATTTCCCAAATCATTTCATTTATAACCTGTTCATACATTGCTTCAAAATCACCAGCCTTAGCAAACTGTCTTTTTGTTCTCCACGCATCTGCCGTAGCTCCATATTCACAGGCAATATCACATTGCAATATTGGCAACTCATCAGACTCAACTAATGCAACAGGCTTCATTTGGTAAGGAAGTTTTACTGTTATAGCTGAAGAAGGAGTTGGGAAAAGACGTATTCTCTTCGATATTACTGGAATATCATCAGATGACATATAGTCATAAATTGCATAATTAATCGGTGCGCCAGTATCGTTAATAGCGGAAGCGTAGAATCTTTCTAGTTCCTGCAAAGAACTAGAACTTATATCTATCAAGTTTGTACTGTCAAAGACATATAACTCATTCTTGAAATTGCTCGGCAAGTCATAATCCTGACTTCCATCAGTAACAAAACTATAGGTAGGATTTATGGTAGGCCAATTGAATCTTTTATAAATACGTTCATATCTCTGATTAATATATCCCTTAATCGTCGTCGAGAATGAACTTGACGTATCCCCAACTCTTGTGCCAACCGCTGATGCTATCTGACCAAAATTATTCACGCAATACTCCTTGAAGCGAGATAGCTTCTAATAACTTATTCACGTCATCTTCGAGTTTGTTGTCTATGTACTTTGCGTAAGCATCCCTCTCAGAGTTATAAAAGTCTTTTGATTTTACTTCGTATGTGTCTAAGTGAACAGGTTGTTTATGTTGGATAACAATATCAGGTACATAAAATAATTTCCCTATTGCCCTCCCGATGTCTAACAAGAACGTATCACCAAACAACATCTTTAATTCGCGCGGGTAAACATATCCAATCGTATTTATGATGTTTCTCGATACAACGCTGAATGTTGGGAATTGTGGATAGAACTCAACGCCATCAGTATCTCTCCCAAATGCTATACCCCAACCTCCCCCGCGTTCATTTATAGCATTTATCAACATAATATCCCAACCATTATTTAAAAATTTTATATCATCATTAATCGGCATATAATATTGATAAGCAGGGTGAATATCAATAATATGATTGTGTATTTGTGCAACAGGCATCCTATCGCCGACGATATAATATTTTTTGTCAATATTTTCAATATAATAAATTAGATTTGGATCATCATTGTCGAGGTAGATACACAAATCAGAATCGTTAGATTTAGTCATTTCATAAGACTCAATCATGGTCTTGATTAATTCCGGTCTCCCACGAGACGGGCAAGTTAGTAATAATCTAGCCACAAACCACCCCGATATTAACCCAATCATTGAAACGTAACTCAACTAAATGGTACTTCTCTATGCCAGCATCATTTAGTATCTTCTTCATGGAATCTGCGGAAAAAAACTGCTTATGATAAAGATGTTCAAAATTATAGTCTGTATTGAAATTCTTCGCTTCTGGATTCCCTTTCTTTGCCAATTCCAATCTACTCTCAACATTATCAATCTTCATTCGTTCCTCTATAGTAGCAAACGGAAGAAGTTTTGATGTCCACCGTGACTCCCACGGAACAGTAATAATTAACTTCTTCGATATGCGCATAGCTTCACGAACAACATCTGAAGGATTATCCGTATGTTCTACAATCTCGCCCATGACAGCTATATCAAATTCCTTGTCATTAAAAGGAAGCGGTTTAGTAGCATCTGCCCTAATGAAATTAGGAAGGTCGTATTCGTCTATGTCCAGTGAAGTGATGTTCGTCCTATCCCAACCATAGAACAGATGCCCTTTATTGCAACCAATATCAATGATTTTCGACTTCTTATCTATATTGCTTCTTATCCAGTCTAGTCTTTCTGAATAAACAACGGGATTGTCAAACGAGAACAGTCTTTCTGACCAGTCTTGAGCTACTGAAGCCCAAGAATTTCTTTGAATATACTTATCACTATCAATCTTAGGAGAACCATTTTTAAGGACATTAATTAAATGTTCCTTGAAATTGGCTTGTGGCACAGAACCATAGATGTTGCGCTCTTTCATAACCGCAAAGTCGTTTGTAACAGGGATGCAACCTGTAGCGATTGCTTTTGTTAAGGCAATACAGTTTATTTCCCCTTTATACGAACATGGATAAGCTAAAACCTCAGACCTAGCATATTCTTTCAACAACTCCTTATGCCCGATACGACCATGATGGAATACACCATCCTGCTTCATTAATGCTTCCATCTTGGCCTTAAACCCGTCATCTCTAGTATGACCCTGCTTAACAAAAGCATCATAGGTTTCCCAACCATAATAAACGTGTAGAGTGGCGTCAGGAACTTCTTTGCGAACATCGGGCCACATACCAAGCAGTTCTTCTAGCCCACGGTTGTATGAACTGGCGTAAATACAGCGATGCTTCTCTCGTTTTATGCCTTCAAAATTGTTCCACGTTCCACATTTTTGTTGCACGTTAACATTATTCATGATAATATACCTCTATGAGAAAAATACTTTGTGCAAAATGTAATATAAATAATCGCAGACCTACACATGCCTATTGTCTTACTTGCCATGCTAAAGATATGCGTGAATATAGAAAATGTCACAAACTTAATCCAATGCAAAAGAAAAAAGATAACTGTAGAAGTTATGCTTATGTCTACTTTAAAAGAGGAAAAATTATCAAAAATCCTTGTGAAATATGTGGGAATATCAACTCTCAAATGCACCACCATGATTATAACAAGCCGATTCTAGTTCAATGGCTTTGTCGTCCTTGCCATTTACTCCTTCACAAACAGTCTCAATCCCAGCAAAATCTTCCGCATTAATACCGTTTGTACTAATAAACACCTTTTCTTTCGGAACATTATCCGGCAATAAAGACGCATGATATTGGCTCAACATAACAATGTGGTCGATTTTCTTGATGTTATCATCGGAGAAATCAATATTTGGGATGTCATGCAACCAAACAATCCGCTTCTTTGCCGATATACTATTCTCAAATATATTGCTTCTCCAGCTAATCAGAATGTTATAATTATCATTAGGATTGAACTCTATGACATTACGATACTTAACTCCGTCATAAACACCAGCCTGTTCACCACAGTTATTAAATACAGTCACATCCCAACCGCATTTAACCAACTCTTTTGAGAGATATATAACAGCTTCCTCAGACCCACCTACACCATTCTCTACGGCCTTAGGAGACCAATCCCCAAGAGTATTCATGGCAAAAATACAGACGCTATTCTTAGCCCAATCTTGAGGTTTGTTGTAATGATGTCTCAACTTGTTAATGATTTCATTTTCATCAAATGATTTCGGAGTTGCCTTCAACAAATCAACAATCTTAGACTCTTCACCTGTATCTTTTAAATAATTAAGCACATAAAGATACCTCTCCATGAAATTCTTATGCTCAACAGCCATAATAAACATCTTTTCGTTCTGCTGGATAAAATCTAGCGTCGGAACATCGCGTTTAGCCAAATTAAATAATTTCAATGCCTCATCAAATTTACTCAAGCGGAATAGCGTGTATGCCATGCTTAGAATAGGACGCCATTTATAGGCGGATAAATCCTGCATCATAAATGTCTTTGGAATAGGCTTTAATAAGCCCTGTCTACCCCAATTCTCAGCCTTTTCCCAATCTTCCATACCAAAGTATACGTCATGCAATTTCAAATAAGCATCAGGGAAATCCGGACGCTCTGCCAACGCTTCAAATGCCGCCGATATAGCACCAGCATTGTCCCCCTTCTGACGGTAACAATCTGATAACTGACACCATGACATAAACCTATCTTCATCCCAACCAGAAGTCTGAATGTGTTTCTCAAGAAATATAATCGCCTTGTCAAACTGACCAATGGCATGTAACATCCGGCCAAGATATGCCAATGTTCTAGAATCTGTCTTCTCTTTATCTTTATTGTATTCGTCGAGAAGATATTTAATATTCCTCATCATCGACTCTTCAATATGTTTCTCATCAGTAATATGGTCAACGATAAGACCATCATTCATATCAATCTTGTATTTAGCCCTGTTCTTAGGCAATACATTCTCATGGATTTTTTTATTCCAATATAAATTCGCACTATTCTTAATAATCATTTCACGCCAGTGGGCGGCGTTGACATTCCCCCACTGATCTCTGGAATAGTTGTAGTAACCAAAAACAATATCAATATCATTGTCAACAGCCTGTTGTGCTATCTCACGAACTTTATCAAAACTCTTGGGGCTAATAGAGTCATCAGCGTCGAGGCGCATGTACATATCGCCAGTAATGTGGTATGCAACAAAATTTCGCTTATGAGAGAAATCATTCTGCCATGTATAGGGTAATATTTTAATAGTCTTGGAAGGATACTTTTCTGCTATCTTTTTAAATTCAGAAATCTTGAAGTCTACAGCAATAACAACCTCATCAAAAAGTCCAGAATATGCGGACATAATCCTTTCAAACTGGTCAACCTCATCTTTAAAAATCATACCAAGACTTAATTTCATACAACCTCACAGGTTCTAAATTCAGGAAAACTTCTCATAAAGTCGTCCATTTCATTTTTATCTTTCAAAAACGGCTCTTTAAGCGTATTCATAGAATACTGCTCAAGGTCGTGTAGCAATCTAGGCGTGAGACTAATCCCTAACCTCATCGTCTTATCTTTATTAGATGCGAACTTATTGGCCCTAGTCTCACGGATTCTCTTGTTTTCCATTATCAACCCATACAAGAATTCTGAATTTTTTCCAATCTGCATACGTTCGCAACACGGCTCCTCAACACATCCTTCAGGGGCTTTCATATATGTGTTACCACAATGATTGCAATACAAAGTCTCGTCTTTTATCCATTCGTTAATGAATGCTCTTATGGCTGTCTCTTTAGATGTTGTTAATTTGAATCCCATATTACTCCTAAGATGGGGGAAGGATTTTAACCCTCCCCCCAAAGTTTTTAGGACATCATTGAAGAACGGAAACCAGCATTGTAGTGCTGAACTTCCAGCGTTGCTTCTACGACAATGTTACCGTCGGTAGAATCGCCAACCTTAGCCAACTCAGTGACCGTAGGTTTACGAAGATAAGCAACCTTGAAGAAGTCCTCATTAAGACCTACAACGTCATGTCCAGCAGCTCCATTGACATAACGATGCGGAAATAATTTGACCATTGATGCGGCATCAGCCTGATAAACATCGATAGCGTTAATCAATCGACGGTCATCCTGCGTGAAATACTTCGTCGCACCTGACGTAAAACCGCTGATTTTACGTTTGATATACATTGAACCATAAACAGCATTGACCTGAATACCAGTGTTATCCCATACCAACTGGAACAAATCGTTCAGGATCTTTTCAGACAATGAAACGGTCGATTGGCTGGTAATAAGGGACAATGAATTCTTGATACCTGCCAGCTGTCTAGCAGCAGCAGAACCATCGCCAGTAGCCAAAGAACCTCTCATAAGAGCGTACTCCATGTCGTTCTTAATGAGTTTTAATGCCTTTGTAGCTTCATACTGATAACGGTCATTAAACGCCGCTGTATTAACTGATCGTTCAGTGTCCGACACTTTGAATCCCTGCTTGAAAATCTGGCAGAAGTTCGATACACGCGCCGGGTTTGTCAATTCATGGAAGGTAGCTGCCGCACCTTCAAGCTGTGCGTTTACTTTAACAGCACTCAACGAATCAACAAGAGTGCTATGGTAAATGTTAGAAGCTGTCGATGTTCCAAGACCGCTAACAAGCTGCGTTTCTGTGGGGCTGATGTTCTGAAGGATTGACAGCAAATCCTCACGCATTGAAGCGTCATCATACGTTACTGCAATTGATAAATTCGTCATTGTATTCCTCTATTCGGTTATGATGCCTTTTTGCCGAAGGATTGCTCCAATGGCATTTTCAGCATCTCTCATTGAACCTGATTTTCGCAATGAGTCAACCGCACTATTAATTGGGCTGACAGATGTTGTCACCCGTCGCCCAGCACCTTCCGTAAGAGATGCCTTCTGAGCCTGTTTAATCTCGGCTTTCTGGGTCTGAACCTTTTGCTGTAAGATCGGGGCTTGGCTTTCAAGCATGTCTGCTTTAGCCATCTTAGCAGCAAAGAACAAACCATCAGGACGATTAGCAAACTCAGGAATCTGCATATATTCTCGAACAAGGTTATACATCGGGGAATTCTGATTTAAGGCATCAGGGTACTTCTGCTTAACAGCCTCAAATGCCCGCTGACGACCAGTTTCTAATTCTCTCTGTCTATCCCTGCTACCGAGCAATTCCTGTAAACGCTTATCATCCTCAGCTCTTTGTAGCTTCCTCTGCTCACCAGTTGCCCATGCAACGACATTAGCATCTGTTGAATTTTGCAGTTTATAGGCTTCCAACTGCTCATAAGTATACGTCGGTGTTTGCGGTTGACTTATCTTGCTTAACTTCTCATCGATAATTTGAGGAAGTCTTTCTGCTAGCTCCTCACTTTTCCGACGGTATTCCATTGCCCTATTCTTCCACGGAACGCCATATTCATCTACATCCTGTTGAGCCACAGGGGGGGCTTGAACTGGCGTTTCGGTTTCGACAGGGCTTTCAATAACTGGCTCCGGCTGGGGAGTTACTTCTTCTACAGCCTCTTCTACCTCACGAATAATCTGTGGCATCGGTTCCACATTTAAGTCTACGATCTTTTTCTCATCCATAAAACACTCCTAGTTTAGCCTCTAACCCTTCGGCTTTGGGATTCATTACTTATAATGAAATGTACGGAATTTTCCATTTTTAGTATTAAAAGGTTCACCTTCTTCTACCTTACTAAAATCAAATGCTTTATTTTTAATCAATTTATTAATCTCAGACTGTTTAAAATAAAATTGTGTATCAGTAGGTTGTAACGTTCCTCTGTTCATAGCAGCTGCCTTAATAAAAGCTCGCTTATATTCATTCTCATCTTCTTTGCTTTTAAACTTACCACTCATCGCATCAGCATAACCAGTGTTCTTAGACGTGTCGCTGACAGCATAATATCCGCCTTGCAATATCTCTGGAACAGTCTTATTTCTCCACTCATTTTTTCCAATACGATTATAAGCCGAAGATATAGTATGCGTTATAGCGCTATCACCTTGGCCTCTGTTCTCTCCATATGCCATTGCCGCTATCATCTTGACTTCTTGGTCTGTAAGGTTATAACTCATTTTATCCCCGACTTCTGTATTTGCTCCAATATCCAGAACACTGACTTATTATCACCAATGTCATCTGCCCACTCTTTTAACTTGTGTATCAAATGGCATCGAGCAACCATATACTCATTTTTATCTAGACCATCTATTTCTATTTCTGACACCCTACATACTTTCGGTCTTGTCGAGTAGCAACCACAACTCATGTCTTTTTTTAACTGCGGACAGTTACTTCCTATTGTAAATTTAGAAAATAACTTGCAACATGCTCCGTCGGAAGAACACTCCCATCGACCATTAATATCCGTAGGTAACTGGGCCGTATTCGCCATTATGATTGATCGTTCCGCCAGCAGAACCCTTATTCGTTGAACCATTATTGTCAAACACTTTAGACTGACCGGAACTTCTCCTCATCTTATTCCCCGTCGAGAAATCCATATTCTGCACCTGCTTGTGCATACCAATAGGCAAGACATCCCAAGAAATATTCATCTCATGTCCGTTTTTATTCATATACTCTCCTATTTAATCATTCCTTTTGCCTTCATAATTTTTGTCATCTTACGCTTCATATTATAATTCCTAAGACCATCACCAGTTCTAGTCTCAGCTTTTGATTGAACCGGAATTGCCTGACTCTGAGGCAACCGACGAATACCTAAATCTTTACGGCCAGTCATGTCTGCCATATTACCTCCACTATTCATTATCAACATCTTTCTGTACAACTTCTTCCAAGTTTTGCCTTTTAGATAACTCCTGATGTAAATAGTCTAATTCTTGAGCATACTTCATTGGTAAATCAAAGATGTGCTTAGATGCCATCTTAATAATTCTTGCTTCTTTAAGCTGAGGAGATGACTCAGGAAAATCCTGCCAACTGTCGTCTAGCTTATTAATCATTTGCTTAGCGTCATGCAACAAAATATTCCATGCCGGATTTGTTGTTAATTGCCCCAAAATAATGTTTATCTCTGCGATACGTCCAGAGAGTACATCGTCGGTAAGTTCACCCTGCGTCTTTTTTAATGTCTCGAAATAAAAATCGTTATTGCTCATCTTTTAATCTTTGCTTTCTGTTTAGCGTCATCCCGCTTATTCTTAGAGTCTTCACTCTTCTGCTTTCTGTCTTCCTGCTGATGGACAGTATCTAAGATAGCTAAGTCTCTCTCATGGTCTTGCTGTAAAGCAATCTCTTCCATTTTGAATCTATGTGCCTGAGCCGCTTTAGCTAATTCCTGTTCTTGGTCAATCCCATCCTGACTCATCTCAGTCTGATGCATAAGCATTGTCCCTTCAACGTCCGGCTGTATGCCATACTTAGCCTTCACCTGCGCTTGTTCCGTCGGTGTTAAGTCTGTCATATTCATCTTAACTGGAGGTGGAGGAGGAGGTTGTTGAGGCGCTGGCTGAGGGAACGTAACTAGCTCCTGCCAATTAGGTATATCCAGCTCTTGATACACTAACTTTAGAGCATTAGCTACGTTTTGCGGGGTAACAACACCCATCTGAAGTAATAGAGGATTCTCCATCCCAGCTAAGATAGCTTGAGCTTTCTGCAAACGAACTTGAGGATTTGTATTCTGGTCATTACCACGGACAGTTACTTTGTATTTACCCTGAACTTCTTCTCGGGACAACTTTATCTTTTCCCATCCTTCTTTACCAAAATACGAAAATTCATATTCATCATCACCATACTGACACCACAATTCCCAGAACCAGTTAAATAAATCCTCTACCTGACCACGGAACATATCAGCGTCGAGCGAGAATGTCATCTGTTGATTTTGAGTCTGTAACTGAACTTCCCCAAGAGTTCTCGGCTGTCGCTTATTAATCATTGACTGTAAAGTGAAATCTACCTGACCAACCAACTCCTCAATCTTGCTCTCTAACAACATCTGCTCACGCTCATAAGAAAACTCAACTTGTGAATTAGCATTATTAACAGGCTGCATAACATCCTGCAACGGCGTCATCCCACTTACAGGTAAACCCTGACCAAATATGAACTGAACAACTTTATTGTTTATCATCCCTGAACGATACAAAAACATTGGAGTATTACGGATCGTTTGGTTATCAATCTTCTGCATGTGCTGAATATCAATTTCCTTAACAATGTCCTCGATTATCTCAGGAATACCACGGTGCGAAAACCAACGGTCATCTATTAGTTCATAAAATAACTTTACAAAAGGCCACCTAGCACTATAGAAAGGAATCGTTGTTTTGCGCATTATCTTATCAAAATCAGCCGCAACTGTTATAACGCACTTCTCTTTCTCTCCATCGTTGTTTATGTCATACCAACAATAAACTTCCCAAATCTTCACAAGCTCATCAGGACTCTGTAGCCTCGAAATCCCTTCTCGCATGTCTTTAGCTATCTGTATATTCTTCTGATTCAGATTTACATTTTTCATCGCAGATACTTCACTGACAGAAGATACATCCCAATTTTTTATAGATGCGTTCCTCTTGACCATATCTAATGGCATAAAGAATTCGTGAATAATGTATTGACATCCCTGAGGATCATAACCGGAATCTGAACTAACATAAATACGTTCATCCATACACATATCAGCGTCGGGATGATTCTTTGTTACGTCACACAACTGAAATTTAACACGCTCTGCCCCTGCGTGTATTTCCTTCGCAACCCGCTCCAACTCTTTTAAGTTCTCTAATCGAACATTATCCGACATGTCAGCCTGTAAATGCTCCGCAATGACTTTAATAAGCATCTCAGTAGTCATCGAAGGATGATGTATCGCATGTATTTCCTCGACGCTAAAATCTTCAATATCCAATACTTCCACACGCTTAATTTCTTCGTAAGACCAATACGGCTTTAAAACAGAAAAGCCCTTCTCTAGGGCTTGGTCTATGGAAATAATCAATTTGTTCTTAATGTCGGCAACGTCACATATTAAATGATCTAAAAACTTTTCTATCTTACGAGCATTATCAAATGTTCCCGACGGTGTTGGTATCACCTGGACGACCGGACGAACACCAAAAATTACATTAACCAACGCCGCTTTTAATTTCCTTATCTTAGTTTCTATCGTAGGCATCCTCAAGTTAGCGCACCCGACGAACGGAAAGTTTTTCGTCTTCTTAATGCGCATACGCATTTTGTGCCACTTAACTTGATTCTGCTCCCAACGTGCAGTATTATTCTGTGCCTGTTCCTGCCACTTCTTAACAAGCGTCATTAATTCATCGTTTGTGCTAACAGCAACAGATTCTTCTTTATATTTAGCCATTACAAAGCCACCTGAAGCCTCTCTTCATGACCACCATATCCATAACTATCACCAAACCCAGCCGCTAACTCAACCGTACCGTTAAAACCATTATTACCGACGGTATTACCAAAATACGGCTGTATTAAATTTTCAGCATAAGCCAGAGTATCAACTATGTCATCGTGCTTACTGACACCAATCGACATTAACTCATCTCTTGCTTCTAACATATCAGCCCCAATATAATACTTCCCCTGCTCAAACAAAGGCTGTAAGGCCGCTATAACCCTGGCCGTCTTATTTCGTATAGAAACATTACTTCCCGACTGCATGAACACATTCTTTAATTCAATGACAGGAGGATATAACTGCCGATCTGTGCATTTACGCAGAAAAGATTCAAAGAACGCCTTCTCTGTCCCGCTGTTAGGAATGCCAATAGCAGTGACCTCCCCTCGATTCGATAACCACAAGTTAATAACTGCATCCTGAAACTCCCCTATCTTCATGTGACTGCGAATATAATACGCCAAATACCTATTCGACTGTGCATCACACAAAACCAACGATGCCGTCTTATAATCACTCGTCTCATCCTCGCTGTACGCAGGGTCTACCGCTATGACAGCATTATACTGCTTAGGCAAATCTCTCCACACTCGTATCTGTGACTCTTTTATCGGAGCCGTCTCGTCACTAATCGGACTGTTCATAAACTCCGACGAGAACGCAAACGAACCTATCTCTTTCTTTCGCTTCTGCAACCGCTCATGATCCCACAACTCAACCCACAACTCATGCCCCGGCAACTGTACCCCGTCGTGATACGCCATGTACTTCTTCTTCGTCCAACCATTGTCCGTCGCCAGTAAATCAGCCAACACCGACAACGGATGCATTATCGTACCTATAACCAAAAACTGCCCCTCTGGAACCAACGTATTTAAACACGCCTTAAATAACCACTCCTTCAACTGCCGTCGCTGCTCCTCACTTCTGACACTATCATCCGTCTCTAAGTCATCACATATAATCGTGTCCGGTCGAAATCCACGTATCTGACCCCCAGCACCCCTCGCCCGTATATTAACACCATTCTTCAAAATAATATGGTTCTCCGACCACTTCTCCGACTGCTGCTCACCAAAATATTTAATCACCCTAGCATTATTCGTCAACTCAAATTTTATCTTTCGCAACCAATCAACCGCCAAAGTCTCCGACGCTGATATAATACAAATATCTCTCGCATTACCCCACAACGCCAGCCATATCGGATATATAACACTGCATATCGTGCTCTTCGCAAACCCTCGCGGACTCGCTAACACCAACCGCTTACTCGACGGCAATAGCTTATACAACTCCTTATGAAATCCGCTCGACTCCGACTTTAAAAGCGGTTTAAGGAAAAACTCAGCAAATAAATACACACTCTCCTTCGTCGCTGTGAATACTTCCAAATCTATCGCCTTAGCCTTTGCCATTTATCCCTCGACGTAACGATAATATCCGTTCTGCATCCGCACTTATATCTGGATCATTAAATATCCCAGTCACAGCCACCACATTCTTGTCTTTAAGGTGCTTCAACAACTCCAACGCCGTCAACATATACTTATGCCTCGTCGAGTAATCAGGCTTCAACCCATTCGTAACCGTCCCTTCATTATTCACAACCTCACTATCTAGCGTCGCCCCTAACCCTTCCCTCAACACCCCATAAACTAACTCCGTCGTCACACCAGCCTTACGACAACACTCCTCAATAATATTTAATACCGAAGGATTTGCCTCTAACTCTCCGACGGCACTAACTATTGTCTTTAACGCCTTATTTGACTTCTTCGACGAGGATAACAACTCTGCGGTAGGTAATAACTCTGCGGTATGTGAACTCTTCTTTATCACAAATCTATATATATCACAGCTTATGTTAATGTCAATTTAATTTTTTTATCGCGCCGAAAATGGCAACTTCGTTTTAAAATTTTGAGTAGATTGGGGAGTGGATTTATATATAGAATCGACCCCTCTTGGGGGGTGTGACGGTTTGTGCCAGATTTGCAATATATAACATATTTATTCATAATCAAACATAACGCACACAACAACACAACAAAAATATCAATAAAATGTTATATGTCCTTGGGGTGTATATGGTTAGAAATAATTGCTTCTCATAATGAGTATTATGTTAACTAGGATTATTTAGTGGGCTAGTAGGGTACAATAGTTTTCCACAGGCTCTTACATTCTGTTGAGTTTTGTGCTGTTTATCGCAAGTTGACGCATGGTACGCTATTACACCGTGATATTGCTAAAAAGTCATATATATATATTAGAGAAGGATGACGCTATTAACCGCTATTAACCCCTATATAATAATAAAAAAAAAAATATAAAAATAGCATAATCAAAAAAAAATTGTACATATTAAATTTATACAGGATTGTTTTACAAAAAATAATTCAAGTTGCAAGAATCTTTTAATTATTGGACAAAATTTGATAT
>WBZQ01000111.1_pt2 | contig 29297 bp, 30 predicted proteins | sample 5204251 | NCBI WGS metagenome assembly WBZQ01 (sample SAMN12412402, study PRJNA552823) | activated sludge metagenome | isolation source: activated sludge from nitrification reactor of wastewater treatment plant... | place: USA: Virginia | collected 2017-09 | reverse complement strand
AATTACCAAAATAAACAAATTCTCAGGCGGATCATCAATGCCGAATGGTGAAGCTTGGAATACAATACAAACATTCCAGAATTCTTGGGTAAATTATGGGGCCGGGTATGCCGATGCTTCGTTTTTTAAGGATGCTTTCGGGGTGGTGCATCTACGGGGGCTTGTGAAGAATGGCACGATTGGTTCGGTGCCCATTTTCACGTTGCCAGCTGGCTATCTGCCCTCGACAGCACTGCTCTTTTCTGTACCGTCAAATAGTGCTTTTGGACAGTGTCAGATCAGAACAAATGGCGAGGTCCAAGCTCAACTTGGGTCAAATGCCTGGTTTTGTTTGGATGGAATATCTTTTCGGGCTAATGGTTATTAAAACATATGGCTGAGGTAGTAACAATGTCTATCTTTCTTCCGGCAATGGGTGTTGTTTTTGCTCTTTTGACTTTTTTGTGGCAGGAATCTGAGAAAGCTCACGAAATTATTGATCGAAAGTTTTGCGACTATGATGTGATCAATACGCATATCGCCGAGATACGCAATGATATTGCTTGGATCAAGGATTTATACACTGAAAATATAAAAAAATGAGTATGATATATCCATTCAAAGGGTCGCATGTTGTGACGCAGGTATTTGGGGCAAAATCTAAGCGGTATGCGTCTGGAGTCCACAATGGTACAGATTGGTCGATGCCAACTGGCACGCCTCTGTATGCTCCATTTGACGGTTATGTATCGCGTGTTGAGCGGTGGCGTATGAGTGGCTTTGGTCGGACGGTATATTTGCGATCTTCTGATGGTCGATTTGAGGTGATTTTGGGTCACATGTCTGAAATTCTAGCTGGCATTAAACCTCTACAAATCGTTAAAGAGGGTGTAACTCTGCTCGGTAAGTCCGGGAATACAGGAATGTCAACTGGTCCTCATCTCCATATGACGCTTTATGATGGTGGAAAACTTGTTGATCCGGTGCGTTATTGTTCTGGATCCCTTTTTGATGTAAAACAATATGTTGTGAAAAAAGGTGATACTCTTGCGAAAATAGCTGAGGAGTTACTTGGTTCAAGTCTAAAATGGGCTGATTTGTACGAAAAAAACAAGGATTCGCTTAAAAATCCCAATGTATTGCGGGTCGGGCAAATACTCAGGATTTCCTAATTTTTAATTAAAAAACCTATGAATGAAACAGAGCCGCTGGGATTGCCGGTAGGGAGTATTAGGGCAATCATTGCACTCATTTTGTTGTTTGTTGTGTCTGCCGCCGCATTGTTTTCGATCACATTACCGAGTCAACTCTACGATTTGGCCTTGGTGGCCGTGGCTTATTATGTGGGGTATAGAGTGTAATGATGAGGCTGTAAAATAGAATATTTGTCAATGGGCAAGCACTGACATATAATTTCACATGAGACTGTGCGGCTTGCCCCGCACGGTCTCATTTTTTCAAAACCTATGGCATGTCGAAAGGTAGGACAGCAGGATTATCTTGGTGCGGTGAGAGGTACTGGCTATTTTGTGAAGTATTGTCCCTGTTGTCGAGAGAAGATCTATCTTGAAGGGGATTATGAGTTGAGTGAGTTTCTTGCAGCTGTGCCTCGTCATAGTGTACTGACAAAGCTGCAACTGTTTGTTAAAAGTCGGGTGAGGATTCCCACGATACGTGTGGAATGGAAAACAGCGGTCGAAAAAGAGCTTGAGACGATGAATAAACGGATTGAGTATGCAAATGCGATTACGAGAAGTGAGTCTATGGCTCTTGTTGACACTAAAAAATTTAATCGCAACTTTTTTGATGAGAAGTATAGTGTAAGCGGTGGTGTTGCTGCTCTTGAAAGTCTCATTGCTCGCAAAGCGCAGCCTCATGAAATTGCGCAGCACTTTGGATTTTCAAAGCAACGAGCGCAGCAGATTTCTATTGCTTATCGACAAAAGTTGGCTGTTTAGCCAAAAATCAAAGAAAATATCAGGAAAATACTGACTATAATTATCCCGAAAAATGTTTGGGTGAGTTGTTTTTGCGACCAAAACCATGCGCCAGGGATTGAATTGCTGCTGTAGCGTGTGAATTTTTTCATGCTCTTGACAGGATATTTTCTTTTGCTTTTTTCTATTGTATAATGAGCTTGGTAATTTCACAACGAGAGGGAAGCACTCAGTAAGGTCTAGCGGCCTTAAAAAAATGTCAACAGTGTGTCGCATAATGTAACTTATACGACATAGTAGAGAAAATAAGAGCAAAAAAGACTCAAAAAGCTGAGAAAAGGCCTTATTGATACGGCTGTATCCGTAGAGATATACTGTCTAATAATGGCTTATATAAGGCATTATTAGACGCATTTAAATGCGTTTTAAGACGCTCTTCTCTGCCAAGTGGCACACTGGTATCACTCGTTTCTCTTCATTTCAGAGACAGTTCTTTCTTGAGACTTCCATCTCCTTTTTGAGGTGACAGAAGAGATCTCGAGCGCTCTTCTCTGACACAATCACTCATCATAAATGCTCCCATTTCTTCTTTTAATTTAATTTGAAAAATAACTTGAAGTCATTTTGATGATTTTTGTGACTCACAGAAATATATCATGTCATCTCTTTCATGTAGATTATATTTCCGAGCAAGTGGAGTATCAACTCTGTCATATTTTTATCTATAAAAATGGACTCCAAAAGGGATCTCTGCAGAATATCAACTCATTCCTCTGAAAAGCGAAACTCCCCCGTTTTTTCAAAAAACATGCGGGGGAGTCATGACTCAAAAAAATATCTGGCTCGAGCGAGATGCTAACACGGAACAGAAAAACAATTACCTCACGCCTGCTCATCCTGAATCGGACGTCTACTCTTCTCATGTGAGGAAATATCAAGTCGAGTGAGAGCATCCAGAGACGAAAAGTGCACATAAGCTCCCTGGAGGCACACAAGTGCGCGAGATAATTCCACACAAGCTTTTTTCGTCTGTTCGAAATCGTCACCTATACACACTTCTTCGCCCAGAGTATCACACAATGCCTCAATTATCACCTGCATCGCCGCACAAAGTTCCGGGTAACGCAACTGCGCTAAACGCTTGGCGATTACTCTGTTGTCCGTGGGCACAATCTCCAAAGTAATCTCAGCTCCTTTCTGTCGGGTTATCTTGTAGTAAACGCCCGGCAGTATTTCGACCGGACGCAATCTATAAACCGTGTTCGGTTTATGCGATTCATTCATCGGTCTCCAGCCTTTTCTTTTTGATTGTTAAATAAACTCTCACAAAAAAACTACCGTACATTAGAATAGCACGAGCATACAAAAAGTACATTATTATTCCATCAGCGATGTGTAAGAAACAGTGCTACTTTCTTCCAGAAGAAACGATGTGTGATACGAAGCTGATGGCCGCCGTGTGGTTTGAGGTATAAAGAGGCATTTGTCTTGGCCACAAATTCAAAAGCTGGTTCATAAGGAACGACTCGATCATCACGCGCGTGAAGCAGAAAAATCTTTCGACCATCGACTCGGTGTGTTTGGGTGAGTGGATTGTAAAAATCCATCCGTACAAGTTTCTGCCAGTCGCTTTGATGTCTCAATCGATAAACGCCGCCAAATCCACTCGTCACAAATGCTACGTGTTTTTCAAATGGTTCATCCTCCCCTTCTTTTGACCAATCAAGGACGGGGGAAACCGCAATCACTTTTTTCACTCGAGAATGACTAGAATTCAAAATAACTGCTGGCCCACCAAAAGAGAACCCAAATAGATAAAAAGTTTTTGCTTTCAGGAAGATTTTTTGTCCAGTAAAGAGGTCGGTAATATGTTGATTTTTCACGAGTGTATCAATCACATCGGCAATATCCTGTGCTGGTGATTGATCAAGGAAGTATCCCTCACTCTCCCATGTCCCCCGATAACGAGGAAAAATCGCGACATACCCTTGATCAGCGAGGAAACGAAGAAACTCCCCTTTTGAAGGGGACGAGGGGAGTCCGGTAGCAATAATTGCCACTTTCCCCGTTTGTCGTACTGGCAGCACGATTTCAGCCACAATCTCCCCTGCCAACCTGATGCGAAATGGATATTTTGACTTGATACTTTGGTATGCGCTCATAGAACTCTATTCTAGCAGAAACATAAAGACGATACGCTCTTATTGTACAAGAAAAGTGTCTACGATATATCTCATCCTATTTGCACTTCCGCCCCTCCCTGTCCATCCAATCCCTAACCAATTTTATGGCAGGTAGTTTTTCGGGTTGACCGTGGCACCAACAGGAATGTCCTTGACGCTTGAGACGGATTTTGAAGGGACGATTTCAAAGGTTTTGGCGGAGAAGACCGTGAAATGTAAATGAGCCCCGCAATTTGGACAGGACTTTGATGGTTGCGGATAAACATTGCCGGTGTTGCCGCTCTTCGCAATGGTGTCACCCGCCTTGACGCTGCTGCCCTTGGATTTGACGATGGAGCTTAAGTGTCCGTACATGGTCACGATGCCGTTGCCATGGTCGACGGCCATCCAGCGACCATAGGCGTAGCGGCCATTGTTGCCTGTTGCGATGACTTTACCATCTGCGGCAGCAAGAATTTTGGTACCAGTAGGTATAGCAAAATCAAGTCCATTGTGAAAGCCAGACTTACCATAAAATTTTGACGTCTTCGCGAAAGATGTCTTTCCGTACCCCTGCGAAAACACGACTTTTGAAACCGGATACTCGAGCAAACCTTTTTTGAAGGCGGGCATGTCCTTGAGATTGAGTTCACCCACCTTGCCTGATTCGAGAGATTCAATTTCATTTTCAATAGCATCTTTTTCGTCTTGCAACTGATCAACGACTGTATTGTACTTTTTCACTTCTGTTTGCGTTTTGTTCAGAAGAGCCGCTTTGGAATCCTTGGTGGAATCGAGATACTCACTTTGCTTATCGAGCTGCTCCTGGAGAGTGTCTGCCTCGGATTTCTTATGAAGCAAAACAGCTTGTTCATTTTCAATACTCTGTTTGGTAACTCGGATATCAGCCAAAAGGGTACTCAGACGATCATGGGTCTGCATCGCCCATTCTTCCTGTCGGAGAGAGAGTCCGGCTTCAACCGGAGATTCGACGACCAAGCGTATCAACCCCGTTTGAGTAATGCCAGACGCGTCACGCATCATTTCAATCAACAGCTGTCTTTGAGACAGAATGATTCGCTCTTTTTCATCAATACGCGCTTGAAGCGAAGTAATATCTGTTTTGAGTTGACCGATACGATCTCGATTCTGTCCCACCTCAAGCTCAAGCTTACTCGCCTGTGCTTCGAGGGATTCAATCTGGGTCTGGAGTGTTGAACCCTGACGTTGCTTGAGATTGATAATATTGTTGTAGGCTTTGATCTTATCTCGAATTTCATCCAAACGATCTTGCTTATCTTTGAGGGACTTTTCTTCTGCGGCACTCAGCGCCGTAATACTCGACTCCGCCCGAACCAAAACAGAAGACAACGCCAGAAGCCCCAAAAGAAAGACAAAACCAAACCAAGATACCAGTATTTTGATATTTCTTTGCATACTGTCTATTATACCACAGAAATTCTTTAAAAATTGACTTAAAAATAAAATTATGCTCTAATTATATCATGCTCTTTCTCTCCGAGATATATCGTGTCTTTTGCAGAGAAGAGGAAGCAGTAAGTACATTTCTTGTTTTTTTAGTACACCGGAGGATTTGTCTCATGTCAGGAAGCTTCATGCCGTTCTGCATTGCGGTGTTCGTGATCACGTCTATCGTTCTTGCGAACTATAGACTCGAACACGAGACCGATGTTATCCTCAAGTTCACTCAGGCCCTCGCCCTCATCGGAGCAGTCTCGGAGCCACTGATTGAATTCTTCGATGGATCGGTGGTAAATGGACTGATAACCGCTTTTCTGACGGGAATCATTTACCTCTTTTTTACCACACTCCACAGAAGGTCAAGAAATCAGTAAAGGTAGTAGCGACACGCAAAAAAGCCAGGAGAGATTCTTTCTCCTGGCTTCTTCATTTTTCAACTCCCATTTTTCTTATCGCTCCTGCCCTGCTTCACAATATTCTATCGCACTCTTGATACGCTCTAAGGTTATGTCTCTTCCTAAGACCCAGGCGCAATCAAAAGGAGAAGGTGAACGCTGTGCTCCGGAGAGCGCGACACGCAGTGGCCAGAGAAAATCTCCCCGCTTCTCCCCTGCCGCTTCCAAAAGAATCTTTTCAAGCTCCGCGTGTTCATCCCAGAGAGATGCGTCCAGATGTGTCAGTATGTCATGTGCTTTTTCGAGTGCTTCCCTCGCAAGGACCAATGAGTTCTCTTTCCAACGAAGCAAACTCGCATCGTACGTAATGGTTTCCGTAAAGAAAAAAGGATTCTGTTCTCCAAACTCAGACAGCCTGGCGAGACGATCCTGCTCAATAGTCAGCACTCGCTTAAGAAAGGCTTCTGTCTGCATGAAATCTGGCGCGCAGTGAATCAGTTCTTTTGCCAGAAATCCTCCCTTGGCGAGAGAGTCAAACAGGGTCTCGATATCCAGACGCTTAATGTATTCAGCATTCATCCAATCCAGCTTTTTGATATCAAAGACCGCTCCAGCCTTATTCACTTTTCCTAGATCGAATTTTTCCACTAACTCTTCGAGTGTGAAAAGTTCTTGCGTCTCTCCCCTCCCAGGATTCCAACCGAGGAGCGCGACAAAATTAATGAGTGCCTCCTTGAGATATCCCTTCGCGAGATAATCCTCCACGGCTACATCTCCTTGCCTCTTGGAAAGCTTTGACTTGTCTGGATTAAGAAGGAGCGGGAGATGCCCGAATGCCGTGGCTGTCCATCCGAAAGCCTCATAAATCAGTATATGCTTCGGAGTTGATGGGAGCCATTCTTCACCACGAATGACATGCGTAATTCCCATGAGATGATCATCCACCACCACTGCCAAGTGATAGGTTGGAAAACCATCTGACTTGATAATCACTTGATCGTCCATATCACGCGTATGAAATTTCACGGACCCACGAATCAGGTCAACGAATTCGATATCACGATCATCAGGAATACGGAAACGAATCACCGACGCTTCACCAGCTTCTTTTTTAGCCTGAACTTCTTCAACTGAAAGAGCGAGACAGTGACGATCATACCGAGGCGCTCGCTTGGCAGCGATTTGAATCTCACGCATTTCAGTCAGGCGTTCAGCCGAGCAAAAACAATGATACGCCATACCCTTGTCGATAAGGTCATGCCCGTATTTTTGATACAGCGAGAGTCGCTCGGACTGAATATAGGGTCCGCGGTCTCCATGTGATATACATTGACCCTCATGAAGAGTAAAGCCTTCATCACACACCAGGCCGACTGTTTCGAGTACGGACACAAGTCCTTCGACCGCACCCGGCACCAAGCGTTTTTGATCGGTGTCTTCGATGCGCAGTACAAAATCACCCCCGTGTTTCCTCGCAAAGAGATAACTATAAAGTGCCGTTCTCAGTCCTCCGACATGCAAAAAACCAGTCGGCGATGGGGCAAAACGGGTGCGAATACGAGTGCTCATACGAGATATTGATGAAGAAAAATCACAAGCCCTTGTATTATCCCTTTTTTGAAGCCATAAATCAAGTATTGACAATACAATATTTTAAGAGTATAATAAATTTTGTACTTTCAAGCCGAAAAAGGAGGCTATATGAATCGATGAATCGGCTGGGCACACCACCTGGCACAGGAGAGAGGCCTCGCGGCACCTCGCGTTCAGACTTCTGGGGAGCCACGCTCCCGTGTCACAAAATGACAATCTGAACAAACCAGAGGCTATCTACACGGATAGCCTCTTCTCATTTCTCATGAGGATTTATAAGACTTTGGTACAGAAATACCACAGTGGCGCGCCAGATTCTTCTCAGGCGTTTTGGTTGTTGTATCAAGCGCCACAACCATTCCAGACCGAGAGCGCGCATCCCTGTCGGTGCTCGACGTACTTTCCCGGTCAGATAATCAAAACTCCCCCCCACTCCCATCACGAGACTGATGCTTCCTGGTTCATTTCGGAGCTGCTCAACAAAGTACTCCTGCTCGGGTGCGCCAAAATTGCAAAAAACCATTTTTGCTGAATGAAGATTCCAGAGAGACGAGCCTTCTCTGCCTCGCGAGAGAGAGTACGGATCATTCATTTCTCCGCCTGTGATTTTGAGACGCGGATACTGAATCAGGAGAGCGCGTCTTATCTCCTCATACGAAGAAAGACCATCCTGGCGAATAACGAGACCGATGACGAATTCGTTTTTTTCGGCATAAGCCAAGAGCCATGTGAGGAGGTCGGCTCCTGGGAAACGACAGAGGGATTCCCCGCGCAACCAGCCAACTAACACGATACCAAACCCATCAATGACACGCGCATCTGCCGCTTGCAGATTTTGCGCAAACAAAGTATCTTGTTTCGCTTGCAAGAGAAACTCTGGATTCACAGTGGCAATACGATGAAAGTCATCTCCGGTCAGCCACTTTTGACAGCGAGTAAGTAACTCTTCCCGAGGAAGATTTTCGAGATGAATACCAAAGATATACATGAGAGACTCTTACGGATTACCTCATCAAACCAAATATCATCCTTTCACCCCACACCGAGCAAAGTCAAAGAGGGAGTATTTAGCATGAAGCCAACGGTACACTCTCCAGCGGACTGTACTTTCGTTCACCGTCTTCAACGATACTTTCATACACCACTACTGTTTCCACCGGTTCGACGAGATGAATATTTTTTTCGATATCTGGCTTAGGATCAAGTTTGCGAAACGCAGCCTTTTTGATACGGGCAAGCGTGATATGTGGACGATAGATTTTGGGGTCAGAGGCTACGGAGAAAGAAAGTTCACGCTTAATAGCCGTCGTCAGATCACGAAGTGCTTCGCTTGGTTCACCAGAAAGCCACACCATTTTAGGATCCTCAGCGGATGCCACCAGGCGAATCCCTGAAAAAGCAATCTCAAACGAATCCTCTGCTTCACACAGTCTCCGCACTTTTTCACAAATATCCGGAACCATTGATTCGGGAATGAAGCCTAAGAAAAAAAGCGTCACGTGGAGATTTTCTTTCACTGTTTTCAGAAAAATATCCTCTGGCCATGAAGACATTTCTCGCGCCAATCGGGACGCCAGTGCGGAAGAAAGTGGGATTCCAACAAAAAGTCTTCTCTGAAGCATATATGTAGACAAATCGTAGCTTAAAAAAGCCAAAATGGCAAGCTTTTCTGGTATGGTATCACAAAAACAAACATACAGAAGAGAAGAAACTTGGTACAATACCCCATGAAGCCCTGTAAAGCATATTTATGACTGATTCTCCCTTGTATCGCCTAGAGGTAGCTCCCCTTACTCTGCTCCCCCTGAAACGCTCTCCTCTTTTTTCGTATGCTTCACGAACTGAGCTTCCGATTGGAGCTATTCTTTCAGTCCCATTTGGCAAGCAAGAACTTCGCGGGGTCGTTTTTTCCTGCGCTCCATTCACGGGACGACCAGCATCATGGATCAAAGAAATTTCTTCTGTTCTGACACGCATTGGTCTTACAGAAAAACAAATTCTCCTGGCACAAGAGATCAGTCAAGAATATTTTACCCCTCTCGGAAAAACCCTCGTCCACTTTCTTCCTCACGAAGGAAAATCATCACTCACGAGTACCGCAGAACCAATTTCACCTCTTTCCCCTCCACACTGCCTTCCATCATCCCCTCTACTCAAAAAACTCCTCCGTCCACTCCTCCGAGATGACCAGCACGCACTCACCCTTCATCCCAAAGATCGCGCACTTGCTCTCGCCATTCTCATAGCAGAGAAACAAAAAAAGGGGAAATCAAAACAATCCTGCTTGATTCTCGTACCAGAGATACTCGCTGCCGAACTCCTCTCAGCGGCATTCTCTGATGTAGGCATCGAGCACCAGGTTCTCTCGAGTGCACTCACTCGGAAAAATTTTCTCACCGCATGGAATGCTGCCCGCACCCCAGGCCAGGTCTTTATCGGCACCCGTCAGTCGCTCTTCGCCCCTTTCGCCAATCTCAAAACCATTATCATGCTCGACGCTGATGATGACGCGTATAAGCAATGGGATATGAGTCCCCGTTATGAGAGTCGGCGTGTCGTATCGATGCTTGCTCGGCTCTTCCACTCCCAGCTCATCTTTGTCTCTTCTTTTCTGGATACGACACAAACACACGCCAAAATCTCACTTCGACTCAAACACACTGACCTCACATCAGAACTCCCACTTGCGCCACTTGATATCATCAATCTTCGACTTGAACGCTACCGAAAGAATTATTCTCCTCTCTCCGTCGCGTCTCGAGAATATATCGGACACGCTCTTGCACGGAAAGAAAAGGTAGTTCTCATCGCCAATCAATCCGGCTACTCCAAAATCACCGTCTGTGAAAGCTGTAAAAAAATCTTCCGTTGTCCCAAGTGCCAATCCTTACTCCACCCGGAAAAATCGGGCTCTTTTACCTGTTCGGTGTGTGCCTATATCACGCCATTATTCCCCAGTTGTTTCGAGTGTGGGCACCTCAGTTTCAAACAAATCGGTTTTGGTACCGAACGTATTGAAAGGGAGATCCGAAAGCTTTTCCCAACCGCCCGCGTACAACGTCTTGATAAGAACACTCTCGAGAAGAAAAGTGACCGAGCGAAAATCATCGAAAATCACCTCACGCGTACATCCGATATTCTCATTGCTGTCCCCTCACTTCTCAATGTTTTGAATGACACGAAGATTCGAACCCTGGTTTTCATTGATGCCGATTCCATGCTTACCTGGAGTGATTTTCGTACCGATGAACGCTTCGCTCTTCGAATCTTCCGCGCGCGACTTCTCGCTGGATCTCAAGGTAAAGTATTCCTCGAAACCTTCCAGCCAGAAAATATTTTTCTCAAAAAACTCGCAACAGACTCGTACGAACACATAGAACAAACATTACGTGAAGACCGAGAGCTCCTCGCCTATCCACCCTTCTCACGATTGATTCAAGTTGAAATACTCCGTGATACGCGAGCACAAGCTGATACAACCGTAAAAAAGCTTGAGGAAAGCCTCCGGGCATTGCCAAAAAGCGAAAAATGGCGTATTTTCATACAGCAAGCATCTGATCGTCATTTGAGAGGAAAATATGCAGCCCACATCCTTTTCCGAGTCCCAGATGGCTCTCTTCCGCCTCTTCTAGCGGAGTGGCTCTCAACTCTTCCTCAGGATACATTTGTTGATCGAGACCCACTCTCCATCCATCTATGAATACACTCACTCTCGTTACTGGTGCCAATACTGAGGTCCTCAACCGGAAAGCACTCCCAGTCGTGCTCCCTGTTTCTGATACAACGCGTTCCTTGCTCGACGAAATGGTGGTAGTAATGCGACGAGCAAACGGTATCGGATTAGCCGCTCCGCAAGTCGGTATCTCGGAAAGAATATGTGTCATCGAAATTGATGGCCTGGTGAGCAAATACCTCAATCCGGAAATTACGAGTCGGTCACAAGACAAAATATTTTTTGAAGAAGGTTGCCTCAGTCTCCCCGGGGAGTTTTTTCCTATTGAACGCCACGAAGAAATCACTCTCAAATACTGGAACGAAAAAGGTCTCCCGAAACGTATTCGGGCGCGCGGCCTGCTCGCCATCGTTCTGCAGCATGAAATAGACCATCTTGATGGTATACTGATATGTAAGCGCTATCAAAGACAAAAAAGTAAAGAAGGGAAAATCTATGGACGAATCGTCGAATAACGAAAGCATGCCTGTTGCCATCCACGTGCAGGAGAAAGTACCAAAGGTGCGTATTGTGTTCATGGGAACACCTCAGTTTGCCGCGACTCTACTTGAGAGTCTTATTGATCATCACTATCAAATCGTTGGTGTAGTCACGCAACCAGATAAAGCGACGGGTCGAGACCAAAAACTCCAACCGAGTCCAGTCAAAAAGCTCGCCCTGCAGTACAGCCTTCCTCTGCTTCAACCAAACAAACTGGATGCAACAGCACATTCGGATCTGAAACTCTGGAAACCGGATTTAATTATCGTGGCTGCGTACGGGAAAATTTTGCCAAAAAATATACTCTCACTTCCTGGGTTTGGGTGCGTCAATGTCCATGCCTCATTGCTCCCGAAATGGCGAGGTGCTTCACCGATACAGAATGCTTTGCTCGCCGGAGAAACCGAGACGGGTATCACACTCATGTTGATGGATGAAGGTGTTGATACGGGAGATATTATCGCCATTGAAAGAACAGACGTCGATGCCAATGAAACCAGGGCGAACCTTGAAACAAGACTGGCAACGATTGGTGCCGAGCTCCTCTCCCATACTCTCGCGTCATTCATAGAAAGAAAAATTACCCCAATCAAACAAGACTCTGAGGGGGCGACACTTTGTCAGCTTATCGATCGTGAAGATGGGCATATCTTTTGGGACGACGATTCGCAATCTCTCTACAATCGTTACCGGGCCCTCACGCCATGGCCAGGTATTTTCACGTTCTGGAAGAACAAGGATACCACACAACGACTCAAGCTGCACGCTGTCTCTCATATCAAACAGCCGCCTCAAATCAAGCATGCTCTTGGAGAAGTCTTTGAAATTGGAGAATCCATAGGTGTGCAAACCGGAACAGGTATACTCCTTCTCGAAGAAGTCCAACTTGAAGGCAAGGAACGAACTGATATACAAACATTCATTCGTGGGTATCGAAATTTTGTTGGAAGTATCCTTCAATAGTATATGGAACGTCATTCGAAACAACGTTCACACCAAAGAGAAAACACGGTCCTCTTTGTAGGGACACTCGCTATTGTATGCGTTGGTATTTTCATTTTTCTCAAGCCACTCTTCAAAAATGCTTCCTTGCCATCATCGATGCCTTCTTCAGTAGATAACACCGAACCAACATCAGCAACAGGTGAAAAAGAACTCCCCTTTATCTCTGTTCAGGATATCTGGCTCGCCCTTGGTCAAGGAAAAAACCTCCAATTTCTCGATATTCGATCTCAAGAAGCTTTTGAAAAATCCCATATTCCGTATTCCAAGAATGTACCCGAAGAAAAGCTGTCCACATATATCCCAAAAGAAAAGGATGCTTACATGATTATCGTTTTTTCCCTTGATCAGGCCGAAGCTCTCCAAAAAGTACATGAAACACTCAAACAATCAAATATACCCCATTTTTTCATAACCGGAGGGATACTTGCTCTTGAAAAGGAACATTATCCACTCATCTCTTTCGGTGATCCAGATTCTTTCTCCGATCGATCAAAAGTAACCTATTTTACGGCCGCGGAAGCAAAAAAATACATGGACGAAAACACTCACACTCGTTTTGTCTTTCTTGATGTGCGGAGTACCCAAGAATTCGCTTTCGCGCATGTGAAGGATGCCAAAAGCATCCCTCTCCAGGCTATTGAAGATCAATCATCTTCTCTGGATCGCTCTACCATGTTTCTGATATACGGGAATACTATGCTCGATGCCTTTCAGGCAGCCGTTCGCTTATCTGACCTGAACTTCGCTCTTGTTCGGGCAATATCCGATCCACCGCCCGATATCGAAAAAGCTGGTATTCCCATCGAAAAAGGAACTCGCCATTAAAAACAACTGCATAGTATCCCTCTTCGATCTCACCATATAAGGAGCGCAAAAAAGCTTATACGTAAAAAATCCCTCAACATATGTTGAGGGATTTTTTTATGAGCATGCCTCTTGATTACTGTGTCTACTCCAAAGAAACTACGGCCAAAATATCCTTACTTGCCACCAACAGATACTCTTCCGTTCCAATTTTCACTTCCGTTCCACCATACCGATTGAAAATGACTTTCTGATTCACGGAGACTTTAATCTTTTCGCTTTCACCAACAGCCATCACGCGCCCCTGTTGTGGACGCTCTTCACGAGCTGTGTCTGGGAGGAAAATTCCAGCAGATGTCTTTTGTTCGAGTTTCTCAGGCAAAATGAGGACATTTTCTCCGAGCGGCTTGATATTCGGTTTTTTCATACACCTATATGTTATTCTGATTAGTAGCACTCATAAGTATAGAGTGCTAATTAAGAAGCGTCAAGAAGCAGTAAAAACCGCTTTAATACGTCGAACTCCAGCTGAACACGCCTCTTCTTTTTGAATCTGAAAGCGTCCAAATCGAGCTATATCAGCCATTGTTTTCACGTGTGGACCACCACAAAGTTCCTGTGAATATACCATTCCATCGGGCCCTTCCACCTGATAAACCGTTACCTTTTCTGGGTACTTCTCCCAAAAACTCCCCTCCACGCCAGCAACTCGTGCGCTATCCTTCTCCATGATGGTTGATTTCACTTGCGCTCCAGAATCAATAGCCTTATTCACATACGCTTCCACTCGATCAAGAATTTCTCTCGACACCTTTTCTGGAAAGGTAAAATCAAAACGAGTACGCTCATCAGTAATATTTGACCCTGCTTGATGAACATTTTTTCCAAGTTCCTGGCGCAGTCCGGCTAACATGAGATGTGTAGCCGTATGAAAAGCGGTCACCTTCTCGCTCTGATCAGCAAGTCCTCCTTTGAATTTTCCAGCACTCGCCGTACGTGATAATTCCTGATGATGTTTCAATTCCTCCTGAAATGCAGCCGTATCCACTGATTTCCCCGATTCTTTCGCCAGCTCTTCAGTAATTTCAATCGGAAAACCATACGAAGAAAAGAGAATAAAGGCATCAGTACCACTGATTGTATCCCCAGAAAGCTTTTGAAATTCTTTCAGCCCCACTTCCAGTGTTTTTCGGAACTTTACCTCTTCTCGTAAAAGTTCTGCCACGATCGAAGCGCTCTCAAGAGCAAGATTGGGGTAAGCTGAGGCATAGGTAGTTATAAAAGCTTCTCCCACTTGAACGGTAAAGTTATTTTCGATACCCAGTGTATCACCAAAACGGACAGCCCGACGTAATAAACGTCGCACAAAGTATCCCTGATCCTTATTCGAGGGTACGATGCCATCGCCAATAAGGAATACCGCTGCCCGAATATGGTCCAACACCACCCGATAAGCGTAAGTCTCGTGTTCGTTTTCGCCATATTGCTTCCCCGAAAGAAGAGCGAGTGTTTTTCTCGCGTTTTCAAAAAGGTCAGTCGCGAAAACGTCAGGATTATTGAGACTAGCCGCCATCAGTCTTTCAAGGCCGCCGCCAAAATCAACATTCTTTTGCGCAAGCTCTTCGAAGCCTTCGGCTGTCTTGCGATATTGCATGAAGACATTATTTCCAATTTCCATGAAACGGCCACAATCGCAATTTACATGACAGAATTTTCCCGAAAAAGGTGTCCCTGGGATACAACTTTCGCCAAGATCGGGACGGAAATCAAAAAACATCTCCGTGTCAGGACCACCTGGCTCGCCAACCGGCATGTGAGCAGGAGCACCGACTCGACTCCACCAATTTTTCTTCTCGTCATAGTAAAAAATTTTTCCACCCTGCATTCCATCCCGTTCCGGAAAATCAATGATTTTTGCGTCGACGCCTACCTCAGCAAAATGTTTCTTCCACAGCTCTGCGGATTCAGTATCTCGGGGAATATTGAGGTCATTGTTTCCGCGAAAACACGTGAAAAAAAGTCGGTCGGGATCAATATGCAATTCCTGAGTCAGAAATTCCCACATCCAAGCAATTTGTTCGTGCTTGAAATAATCTCCAAAAGACCAGTTCCCCAACATCTCAAAAAAAGTCGTGTGGCGATTGTCACCCACTTCCTCGATATCCTGAGTACGAAAAGATTTTTGAGAGTCAGTAATTCGCTTCCCAAGAGGATGAGTCTCTCCAAGGAAATAAGGTAGCATGGGCTGCATACCAGATCCTGTAAAAAGCGTTGTCGGATCATTTTCCGGACGAAGAGGAGATGAAGGGACAATAGCGTGTCCATGCCTCGAAAAAAAGCGAAGATACTGTTCACGGAGAGAATCAGACATATACAAAAACGTCACAGAAATTACCAGCCAAGTTTTTTTGCTATTTCATCATACTCCCAATCTTTGAGCCTCCACTCAAAAATCTCTTTCAGTACCTTCACGGCGTCTTCTGGAGAGGTCGAGTAACTTATTTTCTCTTTGATTCGATTGCGATTGTAGTCGGAAAGATCCAGTTTGTCAGATCGATTCGCATTCATTTCTTCAAGCAAAGAAAATGCTTTTTCATCAGTACCTGGCATAAAATACAATGTATATAAATTAATATCGTATAGTGTTGAGACGTTTTTTTTGTGTTCCCAAATCCACCTTGATTCTCTGTAGATTGGATTCCTGCGCCCGAAGCAAACTCGCGTTTCGTTCAAGTTCAAGTATAATACGCTTCTTCTGATTCTCAAGCGCACGATTCTCCGTACGCAGCGTCAATACCATACGTTCAGCCTTCTTCATGTCTGATGAGAGCAGGACAATTTCCGTTTCAATTTTCCGCTTTTGAGCGATTGCACTCAAGTCTCTTCCTGTATTAATTTGCATATTATTCTATCAAGAATCAAACAGATAATCAAGAATCGAGGGAAATCAATATATTATCTCACTGTTCCGTTATCACGCGAACTGAAACTCTTTTTTTGTCTTTTGGAATATTATGGAAGAGGAATTCAGGAGAGAAACTCACCTCGATTTTCTTAATTTCTAAGTGTTTTTCCAGTACTGATTTGATTCCATCTTCATCTAAACCGAGTAACTCCTCCTGCAGCGCGTCCGTTTCAATAAGAGAAGACAACATGAGTGTCGAACGAACGCTGAAAACCACCTTGTCCTCATCGTACTGAGGAAGAACGCTTTCAAAAGAAAGAGTGGCATCGGTGACGTAAAAAGCAACACCTTTTCTCTCGGGAAGATTTCGATGAGCCAATTTTTCCTTGAGAATTTTCTCAGATACAACGAAAGCGCGTCCGGTAAATCCCCCTCTGATATCGAAACGCTCTCCGAGTGATCCCACAAGAGGAAGCGGTTCTACTTTGGTATCAATCACTTCAAGAGAGTCCTCAAGGAGACGCTCGTCCGGCAAGAGCTCTTGTTGCAAAGCAGTAAGAAAATCCTGCTTCGACTGTTCTTTCAATTGCTGCAGACCAGAATCAACATCTTCTTTTGTCACACTCGACATGCTCTCTTCGTTTCCCCCCCCACCCGAAAAACTCTTGCTGGATGTCGCTCGAATTTTCTCATACTTTGGCCCACCCTTGAATCCGGTAATGGTAAAATCAGTGGGGGCAATATTGTACATTTCTCCTGGTGCATCCGCAATAACAATCGCCTCCACTACTCCTGGCTGCCTTTTCCCTTCCACAATCGTCATGCCAGGTACAGTGGTTGATTCGGCCAAACGGAATATCTTTCCGTCACTCGTCTCAAAACGCGTTGTAGCAATTAATGGCTGGGCATCACTTGAATACTCGTTTGAAATCACCAATGTTCCTCTGGATTTTTGATTTCCTGAAGATGCCCGTCCTGTCGCACTCACTGTCACGCTACTCTCATAGCTTTTTTCTATCTTGCGAACTGGTATCAAGTCACTCTCCTGATCACCAATAGGGGTAATAATTCTTCCTTCAAATTTTGCCTCGACATCGTGCGTAATCTCATGTGGCGTGATGAGAACCGAAGCCTTCGGTAGAAAAAAATACACCGACACACCGACACCCGAGACTATCAAAATACTTATGAAAGAAAAGGTCAATGTTTTCCACGGAAAAGACGATGCTATCGGTTGAGGCTTAGAAACAGAATGGGTGGGTGGGAGCGCACCCCGCTGAAGAAGAGGTTCAACTGATTGCTTTTGAGAAAAAGTAGACTCGCTGTTTTGGGAAGACGGAAGCGCTGTTCCTGGTTCACGCTGAAAAAAACGCTCGAGCCTTTGATTTCGTCCCGAGAAGTCGGCATCTTTAGTTGGAACCGAAACAGGCGCGGATGCTGGTTGCCGCTGCGTTGAAATTCCTGATTGGATTGCTGATACTCTCTCTGTGTACGCTGGCTGTTGAATATTTTTTGATACTGATACGGCAGGTGACTGTATATCGTTCCGAACCGAATTCAAGGAGGTTTGATACCGAGGCGAAGTGTCCCGAATTCTCAAACGATGTTCACTTGGAGGAGACACTGTTTTTTGCTGTTCCGAGGAACCCCGTGATGAATAAGTCTGCATTTTAGGCAAGGCCATCGTAGATACCACAGGCACTGAAGAGGAAAACGTATCTGATCCAAGGTGATTCGATAGCGGCATTAAAGGAGCTCTTTCGTTTCTCATCATTAAATCCGATTCGTTCGATGGCACTTGTCTCGTCGATTTTTCCGAACTTGAAGCAGGAGACTCCGGACGAAGGGAATTTATTTCCGTAGCGTATTCTTTCGTTGGAATACCCACGCGTTCAGCGAGCTGTCGGCCATTTTCATCTTGTGAAATGATGGTAATTTTTTTCCCTTGTTTCTCGGCTTCACGTTGAAATAAACGTAGATTCACGGCACTCTGTAACACGAGTGACCGTTTCGGAAACACAAAGCAATTTTCAATATCTGGCGATTTTCTGAGATACCCGATGACCGAGATAATCTCCTCATCAGAATCAATAAAAAATGTTTGTGCCATAGGGAAAAATTATTGTTGATCACCGATATGCTGCATGCTCCTCTGCAAAATCTGTGTTAATTCTTTTTCTTCATCCAAAATTCCAATTAATGCCAAGTTTGCCAGCCCAATTGGGGTGATATCCTGAGGATTGACTAATTCTCCAGTTGTATCAACAATCCGTGCAATATCCTTTGGTTGTAAATAACTCACCTGTGGTGGTCGAGCAAAAGGCAGAGCCTTTGCCCACTCTGGGGAGAGTAAGGCTTCCCGAATTCCAGGAAGAGCCGAGCCTCCACCGCATAAGAAAATACGGGACGGAAGCAAATCAGTTTCAGCAAATTCGCCCAAAGAAAGTTCAACTCCTCCAAGCCAAATACGACAATCATCCGCAAAAATCCCGGCAATTCTCGTAATATCTTCTGGATGCAACTTCCCATTCGCATAATCAATTTTCATCTGCTCCGCTGTATCGAAAGGAATGCTAAATTCTTGAGCGAGTCGTTTTGTAAAAGCCCGCCCCCCCAGCGCGAACATTTTCGTCCCCTCTAATCCACCATTGCGTACCACTGCGATATCGCTTGTCCCCCCTCCAATATCAATAAAAATAGCACTAAAATCATTCATATCATTGACCTCCACCGAACGTGCGACTGCATACGGTTCCGCTGCAATCGAAAGAAGGTCCAACCCGAGTGACTTAGCTATCGTTTCCAGTGCTCCGAGATGAATAAGCGGCGCGTAAGCATTAAATATACTCATCGACACCTCTTTTCCCTGAAAATTAGTCGGATTTTGAATATGATATCCATCAATACTCACACTCACCATCGCGGCGTTAATCAGCTTTACTTCAATATTTCCCTGTCCAGTTTCCCATGCCAATTGTTTCTTGATTCTCTCAAAAGCTTTTTCTTGCACTTTGCGAATAATCATCTTGAGTTCAGATGACCCGATTTCTAGGTTCGTATTCACCCGGCTATAATGCACGGTCGTCGTCGTTCCCCTTACCAGTTCTCCCGCAATTCCAATAATACTCTTCCCGATTTTCTTCACTTGAGCTTTCTCAGTCGCGATACCGATAGCCTGACGAGATGATTCAATAACACCGTTGATATCAGCAACGGCTCCACTCCGCATATTTCCAGGTTTTTGAGCAACTTTTCCTACGCCAATAATGACACCTCGACCTTCATTTTCTTCAATACGCAACACCAAAGCCTTAACCACCTCAGTGCCTATATCAAGAGCGAGAACCACCTGTGGGCCATTTCCCCACGAAAAAAATTTCATAATTTCCTTTTTGTTTTGAAGATATAAGATAAGTATACCACAAATACCCCTGAAAAACGACTGACAGAGCTTCTATTCACAAACAGATAGAGAAAATACTCAAAACAGAAGTTTTTCTTACAAGGTCGTAATTTTCACTTCCGATAACAAGCGTTCACAGTCTGCTTTGCTTTGCAATCCATCAACAGCCCCATAACGAGTCACCACACCGCCACTATTCAGCATGCCCATAGCCAATAATTGACGAAGTGGCAAGCCGCGAACCCGACCAGCCAGAAAACCCGAGGTGAAAGCGTCTCCAGCTCCCGTACTATCAACCACTGGTCCGAGTGTATGGATTGGAGCAAATAAAAAATCAGTCCCGTCGGTCGCCCACGCACCACGCATACCATCAGTCAGTCCCACATAGCGTACTCCTTTCGCAAGGAGCGTCTCAAGAAGAAAGCGCTCATCATTGAGGAGATTCTGATTGTTCTCTGATTCATGCATCAAGAGTTCAATTGCCTCATCTTTATTCAGAACCACAACATCAGCACGAGCCACCAATGACAAGAGGAGTTCGGGATCATCCTTCAAATTGTGCTGTCCCGGATTCAGAGCCAACCGCGTGGATGATCGATCCAAATGGGCAACCACTTTGGCCACGTTTGTCTTCCAGTCACCATTCAACGCGCTCATAAAAATCCAATCTGTGTGTGACAATTTTTTCTCATCCACCAGGAGACGCTCATTCGCGTCTCGGTTATGAAAAATAATCCGATCTCCCGATTTTGCCAACACTACTACGGCCGAAAGATCTGTTCGGATACCCGATTCCCGTTGAACTAGATGCGTAAGAACGGACTCCTTTTCAAGTTCATGAAGCACCCAGTCGCCGAGTCCATCTCGACCAATATGGGTATAACAAGCCGAAACAACACCGAGTCGAGCAAGACCAATCGAGGTATTGGCAGCTACACCACCAATGGCTTCATATCGATTCGGGGAACGGAACTTTCCTCCAACCTCAAATGCGGCTTTCTGTTTTGAAGTGATATCGTCCGGTGTGTCGTAAATCACATATTCATCACTCGGAAAAAAGATATCCTGGGAACACGATCCGATACAAATAACCTCGGTTGTTTTTGGTTGAAAAAACATAGGTAATAAAATAATCGGATGAACAGTATTCCTCCCGCCTACACGGAATGTAGCTCGGAGTAAATACGAAGGAGACGATTGTATTTTGCCAAGCGCTCACCGCGCGAGAGAGATCCGGTTTTGATGAAGCGTGAACCAGCCCCAACCGCGAGATCTGCGATAAAATCATCACTCGTTTCACCCGATCTATGTGAAACAACCGTATCCAATCCATTCGTATGGGCCAGAGTCATACAGGCCAGTGTTTCAGAGAGTGTTCCGATTTGATTCGGCTTAATCAGAACGCTATTACAGGATTTTGCACCTAATGCCTTCTCAACTCGTTCTCTATTTGTTACGAGAAGGTCATCCCCAATGATCAGCAACTGCTTGCCCCAGCTTGCGGGAGCAATAGTCAATTTTTCACTCATTTCACGCCAGCCATCCCAATCCTCTTCATGAAGTCCATCTTCGAGAGAAACGATGTGATATTTTTCAATCCATTCCCGATACAAATTCGTCAATCGATCACGAGAAAGATTGGCACCCTCAGGCTGCATCTGATACATATCTTGCTCTGGAACATAAAAGGAATTTGCGGCAACATCGAGCCCGAGGAACACTTGTTTACCACTCTCATAGCCTGCCTGTCCAATGGCCTGATTGATTTTTTCCAATGCCTGCGCGTGACTTTCAAGTCGAGGTGCAAACCCGCCTTCGTCTCCGACACCCGTTGAAAAATGATCCGTCTCAAGGAGTTTTTTAAGCGCGTGGAAAATCTCACTCCCCGCTCGTAATTGTTCTGGGTAAGAAACAATTCCACTCGGTACTAATTTAAACTCTTGCACGGAAAGTCCCGAGTCACTATGCTTCCCTCCGTTTAAAATATTAAACATCGGTGTCGGAAAACGATTCACATCGAGAGACACCTCCATTAGTTCAGCAATATACTGGTAGAGAGGAATCTGACGACTGAGGGCGCTCGCCCGAGCAGCTGCCAGCGAAATACCCAGGAGTGCGTTTGCACCAACACGAGATTTATTGGGTGTCCCATCACATTCCTTGAGAAGAGTATCCAGAGAAAGTTGTGAGGCTGCATCGGTTCCTCTGACGGCATCACGCAATTCCCCGTTCACGAACCCAACGGCCTGCAGGACACCAAGCCCACCGTATCGCCCAGTATCGCCATCTCGAAGCTCATGCGCCTCAAATGTTCCCGTTGAGGCCCCCGAGGGAACACCGGCAACCGAAATCGTTCCATCCTCCAGAATCATGGTAACCTCAACTGTTGGATTCCCACGAGAATCAAGAATTTCACGTCCAGTAATATCGTTAATGATGGTCATAATTATGTAGGTTCAATCTGTTAATTCGTAGAAACACGATGCAGAAACTCCCTGATTGACTTACTGCACCCGCGCGTTTCGAAGAGCGACTATACCTGGCAACTCAACGCCACTCATGTATTCCAGCATAGCGCCACCACCCGATGATACAAAACCGACTCGACTCATTGCATCGGCTGCCTCGAGTACCGCGAGAGATTCGCCACCCCCAATCACCACTTCCGCTTCTGTATCAAGAATAGCGTGTAGGATAGCATTAGTTCCGATATCATACGGCTTCTCTTCAAATTTCCCCAATGGTCCATTCCAGACAATGGTCTTAGCGGTTTTGATAATCTTAGTGAAGTAAGCAATTGTCTGTGCGCCAATATCGAAACGTTCAGGAGCATTAAAATCTATCGGGAGGAGTACCTTTGAAGAAAATTCAATTTTTTGATCAATCGCCTCATTGGCAATCATGCCTCCCACCAGGATACAGTCATAATTTGGTTCAAGCGCCTTGATAAGAGGAAGTTTTGTTTCAATTTTTGCCCCACCAATAATCGCGATAGCTGGATGTTCAGGATGTAACCTCGTCTGATCAATCTTCTCCATCTCTTCGAGTAGACGATAGCCCGCAAAAGAAGGAAGAAATTTTGGAATCACCGTCACTGAAGCATGGTTTCGATGACAAACACTAAATGCCTCATTCACAAATACATCAAATGGTCGCGCGAGGTCTTTGGCTAATTCGATACTTCCTTCTTCTTCTCCTTTTTTGAAACGGACATTTTCAAGCAGCAACAACTCCCCTGGTTGTTGTTGTGCGAGCGCCTTCATGACTTCCTCCCCCGTACAATCGGAAACAAAAATTACTTTCTTTCCGGTAGCATTTTCAACACTCGCCACCAAACGCTCTGTCGAAGATGCTGCGTCATAAACACCTTCTTTTGGTCTCCCAAAATGCGTCAGAAGGGCTATCTTGGATCCTTCTTGCTCCCCGAGAAATTGCAGTGTTTCCTTAACAACATGGAAACGGAAATGCTCATGCACATTCTTGATGTCATCAAGCTCAACATTGTAATCTACCCGAACAAGTATTTTCTTTCCTTTGAAGTCCCCTTGGCGCAGTGTCTTCATATATGATTACTTTACTGGAAATTATACGCTCTCTTTTAGTATAGACGATTTTTCACAAAGATACTCATTCCGCAAGATGCTTTACCGAGACCCCATACCAAGAATAGCCGTAATCACTCCCAGAAGAGCGGTCACGGCGGTAAATATCCAGGCACGCATAACCACCTTGGGCTCCGGCCAACCTTTTGCCTCAAAATGATGATGTAGAGGTGCTGCCAAAAAAATCTTCCTGCCAAAAAAACGCTTACTCGTAAGCTGAAGTACTACACTGAAGGATTCTAATCCGTAAATAGCCACCACTATAAACAGAGCGATCACCGAATTCGTCAGGAGAGCAACCACACCTAGTGTTGTCCCAAGCGCAATCGCTCCGGTGTCACCCATAAAGAATCGAGCTGGATAGATATTAAACCACAAGAACGCGAGAAGAGCGCCAGAAACAGCCGCGCAAAAAGAAGCAAGATCAGCCTTATTATGCATAAAAGCAATAAAGGTAAATGCCGTGAAAGCAATCAAAAGCACTCCTCCATTCAGACCATCAAGACCATCTGTTTCGTTGGAGGAGATAGCCATGTACAAGATAACGAAAATAAACAGTGGGATGTACCAGAGACCAATAGCAAAATCTCCTACCGCGGGAACATGAATGACGTCCCAGCCAAGCTTGGCATAAAACCACCAAGATCCAAGACCTGCAATCAGAAAAAGCCACCAAAAGCGAAAGGCGAATCGCACCCCACCACCTTTATTGGAACCAATCTTCCACACGCTACAGTAGTCGTCCAGGAGCCCAAGCACGCCTGCAGTCACTAAAGCAAAAAGTGGTAACCACGTCTCACGACGTCGAAGAAAATCAAGATTGGCAATAAAATTTGCCCCCGTCCATTCAGCAACAAACGGAAATATATATTGGGAAGCAAGAATCAAGATCAGAACTGACATCCAGACAATAACCCCACCCATAGTTGGAGTCCCCTCTTTTACAGCATGTAACTTATTGATAAATGTGAGTGGCTCACCCCCGACATCCGTTTTCTTGATTTTAATCCCTATCTTGTATCGATAGAGAATGTGTGTCCATAAAGGAGTAATCACAAAAGCGAGCAAAAAAGAAAGTACCCCCGTCAGGAGTATCTTGAAAACATTCGCCATTTCCGGAGCGTATTGTACCTGTGGAATATTAAACATATCGTATGAATAAACAACTCTTTATAAGACACTCCGCATACCCTTTTACGAGATCACCAGAAAGGCAAGGTTCAATACTATTGCCAGTCAAATGACTGAAAACTCCAATCAAACATCGAACGGATACTCTGCCACCGATACTGATCATCCAGAACCACTGCCACTACTCGATGATTCGATTCGGGATGATGAGCCACCGCAAGGAGCGTCCGACCGGCGAGTGGTGTAAACCCCGTCTTGGTTCCAATGAGATTTGGCATTTGTCCGAGCAGTTCATCGGTATTCAAAATATCATGCTGGTACTTCCCATCTACGGAAGCAATTTGCGTTTTCTCAAGACGCATCATTTCCCAGAGAACATCGTACTTCAGAGCCTGAATGGTCATCTTAGCTACATCTCGAGCACTCGAATAACATTCGTGCTCACGTCCATCGGGCTCAAGACCTGACGGTGTACAAAAGTGAGTCTCCGTCATACCAAGCTCCCCTGCCCGCTTATTCATGATTGTAGCAAATCCAGATTGAGTTGTCCCAATATGCTTTCCCAGGGCAATAGCCGCGTCATTGGCACTATTCATCAGCGCTGCTTTGAGCAAGTCTCGAACAGTAATTTGTTCACCGATTTTCAGTCGTTCACCGATGCAATATCCGCTTCTCGGACAACCAACACGCGTTCCTTCCGCATAGACTGCCTCTTCGTCGATAGTTACTATCTCATCAAGATTCTTCACTGACTCGATCACAACGAGCGCTGTCATGAGCTTCGTCAGTGAAGCAATCTGTCGATGCTTGTCCGCATCATCCTCAAAAAGAGCCTCCTCTGAGTCAATATCGATAATAATGGCAGAATGAGCCGTTGGGACAGCAAGCTTGGGTGCGGATGGTTTACGTACCGGCTGATACGTCGATGAAAAGGCACGATTTTCAAGGGCAACCGGATCTGTATTTTTTTTCAATTCAGACGGTGATACGAGTGTTTCTTCTGGGGTGGGCACAGTTTTGGGAGACAGCACTGATTCACGATTCAAGAGGGCACCAAAAAAAACTCGAAGTTCACCGGCATTTAACCAGAGTACCCCGCACAAAAATAGCGTCGCTAACACTCTCAAATTCATACACCGTTTCAGACAGAAGAAATATCACTTTGTATATCGGCACTCTTAGGGGGTGTTGCTGATTTCTCCTGCTCAATCAATTGGAGGAGTCGTTCATCGTTCTTCAGTGTTTCGAAATCAGGCAAGTCCGAGACCGAAGCAATTCCCAATGATTGAAGAAACTTAAACGTTGGTTGGTAGAGATAGCCACGGCTCTCTTGAGGATTGCCAATTCGCTCAATCAGGTCTCGAAGAAGAAGATTTCGAAGCGTGAAGCTGCAATTTACACCACGAATAGCCTCGATTTCAGATCGGGCAATCGGCGCGCGATATGAAATGATGGCCAAGACCTCGAGTGCGGCACGGGAAAGCGTCTCCTGAAGCGCGGCTTTAGTGAGCTGTTCCATAAACGGAGCGTACAGTCCCTTAGTAGCCAATACGAGACTACCGGCATGCTGTACCAATTGGAGTCCCGATGCCTCATCATGTTCAAGTTTCTCTCGAAGTGTCCCGATGAGATCCGCAAGTTCGGTAGTTGTGATGTCAAGTATTTTTTCCAGACGAACCAATGCTACCGGTTCTCCACTGACAAATAATGCTGCTTCAAGCGCTCCGACAAGTTGTTTTTTCTCCATAATGAGTGAAATATAATATGCTTTACAAATTCGTCTTGAGTTCCCGTGACATTTGTGCCGAAAAACACTCACTCACCTGATACCGTGTCAGCCTGTTGTTTCGCTGTATCGTGCTCGATTCGACGCAAACGAATTCCCTGAAAAAAATCATCCTGTTCAGCGATAAGAAAACACTGCTTGATTAATTCCAGAAGAGCGAGGAAGGAAACGATAACTTCAGTCTTATTGGAAGCGGACCCAGAAAACTCAGCAAATGATGTCTCTATACGATCCGCTAAATGATGCTGTAAATGGAGAATTCGCTCTTCCAAAGAGGCTACCTGTTCCACTACTTTCTCAGGTATTTCTTCGTATACCGGAATATCCCCCAGCAGTGAGCGAAAGTGACGCGCCAAATCATCAGCTGAAAAATCTTTCGGCGGATAAAAGACTATCTGTGATCCCAAAAAACTCTCCCGTGAGAAAGATTCTTTCCGTAGTGTCAATGATGCCCCGAGTATTACTGCTGCATCACGAAACATCCTATATTGACGGAGCCGCCACTCAAGATCATCTACTGATTCTTCTTCCTCCTCCGTAAATGTAAGCACTGGGAGAAGCGCTCTCGATTTAATCAAAAGCAACCGAGAAGCGACTGAAAGAAAGGCGGCAAGATTTTCTAATGTGACATTTTTTTCGGTCGAAAGGTACTCCAGATACTGATCCGCAATCTGAGCCAGACTCACTGTTGTGATATCAAGCTTTTCACGCTCAATGAGTGAGAGGAGTAAATCCAATGGGCCTTCAAAATGATCCAATCGAAAATGATACCCCATAGGGAAACAAAACAATCATCAAGAGAAAAACCCACAAACAAGAGACTCTTCCGTCTGGTAACCAAAACCAGTCATCCACTACCATAGCATTTTTCTCGCAGCGAAGAAAGGGAGAGAGTTCTGTGTAACCCTACCGGTATTCAGGCAGAAATCTATTCTCCTGAAACTCATAATCTGTCTAATCCTGATTTTTTCCCTGCTGTTCCATCGGGAAACAAAAATATATCTGATAAAACAAAGCCGCCCCAGCACAGATATTCTGTGTGGGGCGATAGTGTGTTCACTCATGCGATCAATTGCCTAGGACAACAATGCCAGTCCCAAGCATCTCCCTCCTCTCGAGTCAGCACGAGTTGGTATATCTGCCCTGTATAGGGGTCTTTAACCCTAGTGGCAGGGAATTCGATGATATCAACCGCTGGACACCGCCAGAGCATCCGACCGAGAATTGAATGCCTCCTATGGAAGCAATACTCCTCCCAAAGCGCCGACATATGACGCATACTCAGACGTCTATCAGGGCGCCTCAGATGGCGTAAAGTAACTTTTTTTAGTTGTCTGGCAACCCGTTTTTCACGAGCGGGCCACCCGTCTGGCAGAAAAAGACTTTCGTCGAAATCTTTCGGGACCGACAATCCCTTCTTCGCACACATGATTAACTCCTCTTATCAGTGGCCTAGCGCTCAAAGCAAGTGAGTATGCCACGATACCGAATCACTGAAATCTGGCTGTCCCCGAAATCATGATGGGGAATGGTACCGAGCCAATTTTCGGAAACTCTGTATCGAAACCTACACCACACCACACAGCAAACGGTCGTCCATTTCGAATATATATTATACTCCTTTTTATATATTTTGTCAATACCAGCTGTTACCCATTCTCTCGCGAAGAATGAGTTCTGAGTTTATGTGTTCTTTCAAATTCGCTTTCCGTATCCGTCAGTTCAAAAATATGAAAGAGGGCAAAAAAGAGTACTATCACCACAGCACCAAATACCGATGGCAGACCAAAGAAAGCCAAGAGCCCGACAGAAATCACCGCCCCAAGCATATTAGCGGCTGGGCGAGCCATACGGAAAAAAGCGATAATCTGCGTATCATCACCGTCAATTTGCTTATAAAAATACGAGTCACGCAATACCTCGATGGCCGCCACCCCGACACGTGATACAAAAAGTATTCCCGCCCATACGAGAAGACTCTTCCCATCGTACAAAATAACACCAATTGTGGCTGCGATAGTAAGAAGAAACGAAAGGGCAAGCATTTCTTTTTCTCCAAACCGTTTATCAGCCAGCACGCCGACCGGATACTGGAGAAAGACAAATGGAAGAAGCATAATCGTAAAAATAAGACCAATCTCATTCCACGAAAATCCAATATTTTGGAGGTGGAGCGCCATATAAATAATCATAATAGAGTAGAAGAACTCAAGCGCGAAAGAAACAGCAAAGATATGCTTCAATGACGACCGATGCATCACCTCTCTGAGAGTTTGAAAAAAATACATTTTTGGATGATTCACTGCTCGATGTTCAGAACGAAAAAGAAGTACCGCCAGAAGCAAGACTGCTATATATCCGATAAACACGATGATGAAAATAGCCGGATGTCCATACCGGGAAAGGATTTGCGTCGAAAGATACGGGGCAAGCAAGAAACCAACATTCATGACCATTAGGTGAAAGCCGCGAATTCTTCCCGAGAGATGATCTTCCGAGTAATTCTCCAAAAGAACATCAAGAGCCACCCATACGGTGTTCGAAAATGCGAGATATAAAATACCCAAAAAGAGCCCAATTACTCCTGCTGACACACTTGGAAGTATTCCTATCGCCAAAAGAGAAAGGCCGAGACAGAAGACAAGATAGCGCACCCTTCCTATCTGACGAATGAAAGCATCCAATGAAAGGAGTAAGCCGAGATGGATACTAAAAATCACAAAATACACTACCCCTACCAGCTGCTCCCCTACGATGCTCGCAAAGTAACTCGAAAGAGTATAAATAACGAATGCATCAATGAAGCCAAGCAAAAAAGAAAGCAGTGAAATGCTCGATGTTTTTTTCTTGCTGTATTGTTCTTCGTGTTTCAAATCGGGAGCCATGTTTTTTTTTTTTTT
>WBZQ01000266.1_pt1 | contig 29333 bp, 23 predicted proteins | sample 5204251 | NCBI WGS metagenome assembly WBZQ01 (sample SAMN12412402, study PRJNA552823) | activated sludge metagenome | isolation source: activated sludge from nitrification reactor of wastewater treatment plant... | place: USA: Virginia | collected 2017-09 | reverse complement strand
ACTCCGCTACTTTGAAGTTACGTTTGACTTGTGTTGCACGTTCTGGAGTTACTGTCATGTTCATGACGTACTGCTTATTGTTATTAATTGTCATGATACGATGTGTACTCATATCTAAACTTCGGTTGATTTGTGTTGAATTATTTATTGAACTTTTATCTACATTAGTACCTAAAGATTGTGTGGTTGGCAAGTTTAATTGTCTTGCAGAAAGTGTGTTAAGTCCTGCTTGCATAACATCAGGAACTAGATTAACAGCTTGTTCAAGAACTGGTAAACTAGAAAGTAGATTGTTATATTTAATGTCTACACCTTGTTTAATCATTTGAACTTCATTTGGTAGCTTTGTATCAAACTTTTGAACATTAGGAATAATATTCAATTGCTGTTCTAAAGCTGGTAAGTTAGAAAACATCTTTGCGAACTTAAGTTCAACAGTTTGAGATAGTTTATCAGAAGGTTGCAGCTTATCGAGCTTATTGTTGTATTCGATACCAACTTTCTGAATCACAGGTTTTGATGGAAGTCCGAAGTTGAAGTTACGGTCAAATAGGTTAGCAACGCCTTCGATACTTTTACCAACAATAGGATGGAAATCTTCAATACCTTTATTTAAGCCACCCATTAAATTGTGAGCCAAAGCCTTTCTAATAACTTCTGAAGGTGAATGAATTCCATACTTCTGTTTAACCACTTCAACCGCATTGTCTAAAACAGTAACAAAAGCGTTGGCAACGTTTTTAGTTTGCGACAACACGCCAAACGTTAAGCCTTCACCTAATGGTGAACCAAGTTCTTTAGAAAACAGTTTAGACGGTGAATTAGCTTGAGCAGCAGCTTTACCAGCTTTAAGAGCGTCTTCAATAATCCTTACAACAGCAGAATTTAATTCTCCACTTCGAGAATTAAGACCATCAATCATTCCATCAACCATTGCTTGACCGATTTCACCAAAGTCACGTTTGGCACGGTCGGTTGCTTTGATGTTAATCTCAAGAAACGCAAGGTTTATAGCTGAAATTGCTCTTTGTGCTAATCCATTTTGAATTTCAGCTATAAAAGCATCAACACCAGCTTTCGCAGCATCTTTTAGGATTGTAGCGAACTCACCAAACTTAGCTTTAACACTGGTTAGAAAAGTTCCTATTTTATTTAAAACGTCACTAAAGAAACTATCAAAATCGTCTTTAATAGTAGCGAACGCATCTTCAATAGTTTCAACAATCGTTTTGAAACTGTCTTCAACAATTTTAATAAAATCGTCAAAGAAGTCTTGTAGTCTTTTAAGGATATTAGAAAATAGTTCCTTAACAAGATTTATGATTTTTCTATTTAGCTCTGCGATTGCAGCCAACAAGTCTTGTGCAAACTTGTCAAACTCATCCAAAACGTCTTGAAAGAACGTTTGAATTAAATCAAATTCATCCTTTAGAAAAGTCGTTGTCAAAGCATTAATTTGGTTAAACAACTGCATAAAATTAGCGCTCAAACTAACTTTAAATGTTGTAAACGCAGTGTTGATTTGTGCGAACTTCTGAATAAACTGAGAGCTAAAGTCTCCTCCTGTTGCAGTTGCGGTGTTAGTGTTAATTACTGGAGCCGTAAAGCTAACCGAACTAATGATTTGACCAATACTTGCAAACGTTGCAGATAACTGACTTCCTAAATCTGTCGCAGAGTTCACAAAGTCTGTTTTAAACGTTTCAAACGTACCTAACAACGTTTTTAAAGCACTTTGTAAACTACTATCACCAGCTTGTAGTGTTGTCAAAATACCCTGTAAGATACCTTGACCAATCGGTTGGCCGATTGTTTCGTCAGCTTCAGTAGAAGGTGAATTAATTCCAGCCGCCGACTTAATAGGGTCTGTAACCCAGTTTTGAAACCAACTTTTAGTTTCAGTTTCATTTGCTTTACCAGCAGCATTCAACCCTTGAACAGCACCATCTGCTGTCGATGTACCGATTTCTTCACCAGCAGTAGTTGCGTTAGTTATTGTTGTCGGTGAATTCGTAATCTTAATGTCTTTATTAGAAAGTTCTGTACTTGTCGTTTCATTTGCAGAATCGGCAATCGCTTTACCAGTGTCTTCACCTAAACTAATACCAGCAAATTCTAACGCTTTCTTAACACTATCAGGAATGGTCAGAGCGTCAAAAGGATTTGGAATCGTAAAGTCGGCAAAGAATGTGCTCAACTCTCCAAACGCATCGATTAAAGGTTGTACTAAATCTTTAGTCGCACTTAATGTTTCACTAATAGCTCCAAGAGGGTCGGTAAAACTCAAACCGTTGATGAATGTTTGTAGACTTGTAAATCCTGTCTGAGCATCGGTTAACAAAGTGCTAATGCTAGATAGAAAAGTTCCTATCTCACTAAAAGGATTAGGAATACTAAAGCTATCGAGAAATGTTCCTAAAGTTGTGAATCCGGTCGTTAGAAGGTCAACACCACTCTTAATACCATCAATTACAGTCTTAACGCCTTCTAGTGTCGTGGTAATCGTTAATTTTGCAATTCCAGCACTAAAGTTATTAAATGCTGTCAGCAGAGTATCGACTTTTTCAGAAATATTTCCAGGGCCGTTTAGAACGTTATAAATTATCTCAAATGGATTAGGTAATGAAATTCCAGTAAATTGTTTTTGGAAATTATCAAAACCTGTGAATAGATTACCAAGTAATACGATTAGACCATCAGGGCCGTTAATCGTATCGATTAAGGCTTGGAAAACAGCAGGTAAAACGAACGTATCAAGGAATGTTTTAACCTTTGTAAATTCACCCTCAATTTTTTCTAATGTAGGTATTAAACCAACGTCACCGCTGATAAAAGAAACCAAATCAGCGAAGACATTAGGAAAAGTTTCTGTGGCTAGAAAATCACCAACAACTTTGAAAGCTGCAACGATTGTGTTTACTAAAGTTACGATTCCATTGTCACCATTGATATATGTGATTAACGTAGCAAAAGGATTTGGAAACGTAATGCCAGTAACGTCAGTAACTAATTGAGTGAATGTTGTGTAGACTGAATTTATGTCTAACAGCAAATCTGAAATTACTGTTGTAATCGCAGAGAATATGTTTGGGAACACTAACGCTGAAACATCCAGAATCATCTGCTTGAATTGCGTTACAATATTGGTTAGTGCAGTCCCAATGCTTTCTTCACCTTGAAGAACTTTAATAATCTCTGCAAATGGATTAGGTAATGTAATTCCTGTTAGTTGTGTAACTAGATTCTGGAATTGTGTAACAATGTTTGCTAAAGCAGTAGGAATACTTTCTTCACCGCTTAACACTTTGCCAATTTCAGCGAAAGGATTTGGTAACACTAAACCTGTAATCTGAGTAAATAAATTGTTAAACTCGGTTGAAATGTTAGTAAGCGCAGTGCCAATACCTTCAGTACCACTGATAACTGCAATCAAATCGTCAAATGGATTTGGAAAAACTAATCCACTAACAAATGTAACTAATTGGTTAAAACCATCAATTATAGGTTGAAGGTACGGTTGTATAGATTCAAATCCACTCTTGATAACACTTAAGAAACTATCAACAAACTCTTGAGCTTTAGGGCTAATACCAACAACAGCAAGCGCAGCATCGATGCCATCAATCAAACCTTGAATGATTGCACCACCAACAGCAATTAGACTATTTCCAATTCCACTTAAGATTTGTGGGCCATTTTCTATTAGGAATTTAGCGACAAACACTAAACCTGCGAGTGCGGCACCTGCAAGAAGTACAAATCCCTCTGTTAGCAGTTTAACTAGATTCTTGATAAGCGTTGGTATAAAGGCTGCAACTTTTGGAGCGATGTTCTTAAAACCATCGATAAATGATTTTACAAAACTACTGTTAAGTAACGTTTTTATAATTGTACCAAAGTTATTGAATACAAAACTTAGAAGCTTACCAACAGTAGAAAAGACTAATAGAAAACTATTGCCTATTAAAGCTGTGTTTTCTGGTGAGAATATGATTCCACCGATAGATTTGAAAAGATTGGGAATCGTTTTTGTGAAAAATTCAAGAATCGCAGGGCCAAACTTTACGAACGCAGCGATTAGAAGTCCGATACCAGCACCAACACCTAATGCTAAAAGTCCAAAACCTTTAGTAAAGATTGCGGTTAACGCTCCACTCTTAAAGAATGTGCTTATTACAGAACTTAAAGTTTCAATGAATCCACCAGCAATAGAAGCTGCACTACCTTCGAGAAGTGCTGTATCTCCAACTACTGCTGTAGCGTCTCCACTTTTAAACAGAGCGTTTAAACCTTTACCAATTAGAGAACCTATACCTTTGAAGATGTTTCCAAGTCCACCAAAGACTTTACCTAAAATTGTAGCTTGTTTTGCGATACCGCTGAAAGCTGGTTCGCCAGTTTTAACGATAGAAACTAAATCTTTGAAGAATGAACCAAATTTTGTAGTTCCAGAAAACAATCCTAAGAAACTTCTATTGAAGACTCCGAGAACTCCTAGCGTTCTGTTGATAACTGTAAAGAACAGTTGGATTGCAGAAACGATAAGTTTAAGTGGTGAAATTAAGATAGAAAATGTCTTACTTAAAACACCACCACCAGCTTTGAAAAGTTCAAAACCTTTAATAGCACTAAAGATAGCACCTAAGAATTTACCAGTAATCAAACTTTCAACGATTGTAATCGGAAGTCTGAATCTTTCTAAAAATCCTTTAGCATCAAATCCAAATAGATTACCAAGAATGATAATTGCATTATCTATGATTTTATTAAAACCATCAAAGAATCCGACAACACCGTTAAATAGCGTGCTAAAGTTGTTGCTAAAAGCATGGAACAAATCTATTGCTAACTGTACAAACGAAGATACAGAAAAGCTTCCACGTTTGAAAAAATCTTCAAATGATTTAATGAAAGAACCTAAGATGTTTAACGTTGCTGTTAAAGCATCAGTAAAACTAAAGAAGATTTGTGGCAACTGTTCAATCGCACCACCAACAAGAACAGAAAACAGTGTTCCTAATACTGCAAGAACTTTAGAAACTTCAGTTGCGGCAAAACTAAAAGCATTACCTAAAGCGATAATACTTGTTGCAGCTTGGCTACTTGAAATTTGGTCAAAGAACGAACTTGCGATTCTTGCTATTTCGGAAAAGACCTTAACTGGGAATGAATTAACAATTGCAGCAAAGATTCCTGCAAAATCAGGTAGAGGAATAGTGATACCACTAAAGTCAAACAGATTCGCCACAAAATCCGTAATGAACGAAGTGTCACCAAAATTGATACCTGCAAAAAGTTGTTGAAAGATTTTGACGAACGGATTGTTCGCAAGAATAGATTTACCAACAGCTTCAAGACCTGCAATAATTCCGCTAGCAATACCATCAGAATTTTTAAACGCATCTGCAAACACGGATGGAAGTTGCACTAAAGACTTCAGACTATCAAAGAATATGGTTACAAAATCCGTGAGTGTAAAACTCTTAAGATTTGTAATAAAAGTGGATACAATTGTTGTAATATTATTAAAAATCGCACCCAAAGAAGCTGCAATAGTTGACGCATTTGTTGTATCAAAGTTTAGAAGATTTGAAAGTAAATCGCTTTTATTGCCTTTACTAGCGCTCGATTGAAAAGTTTGAATCGCATCTTGTATTTGTAATAGGCCATCTGTAAAAGCTTTAGGGTCTAACTTTGGCAACTTAAAAGAAGTAGAAAACGTGTTAAACTTATCAATAAAATCGTTAAACTGTTTTACAATAACTGATAAATCTATTTTTCCTGTTATAACAGCAAAAGCCGCAAATCCAGCAGCTACAGCGGTAATCGCAGGTGCAAGGTCTAAAAGTAATGGAAGTAAAGCAGGAGCTAAGAATTTTGCGGTAAATACTGTTGCTAAGATTGCGCCAAGTCCTAACGCTGCTTTCTTAACAGTATCAAACGTAATACCTAAATTAGAAAGTTTATCTCTAAAATCAGTGAATTTAGTTTTAATACCTTCAATCGTGGAACCTACGTTCGCAAAAGATTCTTGAAAACTTTTCTTGAAATTTTCTAATGGGCCTGTATCAATCTTTGTGTTTGATAGCTTCAACAGTTTATCATTAGCTTTAAGAATTGCGTCACCTAAATCTAATGCAGCACCTTTTTCTTTCTTTAGCTTCTCTTTTCTAGCTTTGTCAGCAGCATCACTCGCACCACCGCCTGCTGTAGTTGCGTCTTTCTTACCAGCAAGTTGGTTAGCTAATGCGATTCTAGCTTTCGTAGTATCTAAAGCTTCCTGTGAAGTTTTTAAGTTAGCTTCAGCAGAATCAGAAGTATCTTTTAACCCACGAATTTCTTGATTTGTCTGAATTTGTGTAATCTTATTTAATACACTTCTACGTTGAGTTTCATCTAAGAAACGGTTTTTCAGCAAATCATTAAGATATTGAAGTTGTTTTGCCTCATTCTCGAAAGTTTGAGCAGAATCTAATCTATCTAGCTTACCTTGTAATTCTGCCAATCTATCGTTATAGGCTTTAGTCGCAGCTTCAGCAGCCGATGTATCTACAGCAACCTGTAGATACTGTTCTGCTAAGTTTCTAACCTCATCAGCAGCGCCAGGAGCTTGAGCAGCGATTTCATCAAGAAACGAAGTGTCGATAGTTCCTGTCACTTTGAAGTTTGCAAATGCAGCACTAAACGTGTTCGCAATGTCTTCAACATTAATACTTGCAACCAAATCACCATCAATAGATTTTAGAACATCTCCAATAGAAGATGCAAAGTCTCCAATAACACCAAAATCGGCTTTATTGAAACCATCAAGATAAACTGTTGCGGTTTCTTTACCCCAATCGTCAATGTCCGGTAAGAATCTTGGAGGAGAACCAGGCTCCATTAAATAACTAATTGCACTCGCTACTTCTGCAATTGCATTTTCTAACACTCCGATACCAGCAATAATACCATCAGCATAAGTTTGAATTAAAGCGGTGCCAAAGTCTGCAAAGTTCTGTAGTCCACTACTTAGAAAATCAATAACCCCATTGACAGAATCAACAACAGTTTGTTGGATGCTAGAAAAGTTGGTGTTGAAACTCTGTTGCAAACTATCAAGAGTTGGAATAAAACTTGAAACAGTAGAACTTAAATTAGAAAATGCAGAACTTAAGTACGTTGAAATTCCGGTTCCTACTGTTGAAACTTGTGAACCTAAACTCGTTAATACATTGAAGAACGCAGTGAAACCTTCACCTATAGTTGGTAAAATTCCACTAACAGCATCAAATGCAGGTTGCAGATAACTTGTAACACTATCGCCCAAAGAAGTTATAGCTTCAATGTTATCATAGATTACAATTGTTAATCCAGCAACAGCAGCTACAGTTAATGCAAGGGGATTTAAGAACAACCCAATAATCGGGCCTAACAAAGTTATAGCAGAATTGTAAGCACCAAACGCAGCAACAGCCGCAAGTACAATTCCTGCAACTTTAAGAATTTCAACTCCGATGGTTTTAACAACAGGATTTAAGTTAGAAAAGAAGTCGTGAGCAACTCCTAATATTCCTGTTAACGTTCCTAATGGGCCTGAAACTGCTTGTACAGCAGACAGTAGTTCATTCTTAATCGTTTCGCCAAGATTTTGAATTGAATCTATGAATTCAGGAGAGAATAAAATCTCGTTAATCGCAGAAGCAAAAGGTTTGAACGCTTCAAAAACACCTACGAATAACTGTTGCAAAGCCTTGTCTTTCAAGTCTTTTGCACTTGAAATGATACCTTCTAAAGAGTTTGCAGCTTGAGCAGCAGCACCTTTGAATACTTCGAGTTGTTTCGATGTGATTGCGATAGCAACGTTCGCAGGTACAAGACCTTTAGAAATAGTCTCTTGAACTTTCTCAGTGGTAAGACCAAAAGCTTCACCAAGTCCAGCACGAATGTCGAACCCACGTTCTGCAAGTTGGTTTGCAACCTCAGAAGTTAATTTGCCTGTAGCGTTAAGTTTACCTAAGATTCCTGTTACTTCACCAATTACAGAGCCACTTTGACCTGTAGCAACAGCAAAGTCAACAGTATTTTTGGTTAAATCTAACGCTTCTTTTGCGGTAAAACCGTAAGTTTCGGCAAGCTTGAAAGCATCATTAATGTCTGTTTTGCTGAATGGAGAAATGATAGCTAACTTTTCTAATGCACCGCCAAGTAGCTTCGCTTCTTCAGCAGCGACACCGCTCGCATCACCAAGACTACTAAAGTAACCTTGTTTAACCAAATCTCTTGCTGATAAAGCGGTTAGTGCTGTTTGAAACTTCTCTGTAGCAGCAGCAGCATTAAAAGCATCACCGATAACACTTTGTAAACCAAATCGTAACTGATTGAAAGCGTTAGATAGAAAACCACTAACACCTTTAACAGCTTCTAAAGTGGAAACGAATTTTAATAACTTTCCTTCACCTTCTTGGAAAGTTCCACCAAGCTGTTCAGTTCCAGATTGCGCATTCTTGGTTGCATTTGTGTATTGCTGTAAATCGGATTCAAGAAGTTTGATACTAGAATCGAGTTGACCACCAGCAGTTCCAGTTTGTTGTAAATCAGCAGCAATTTTAGAACCACCAGTAAAACTAGAAAATATGCTTCCTAAGCTTTGGAAAAGACCTATGATGAATTGAATAGGAGAGATTATAATCTCAATAGCTTTTAGAACTAAGCTAAATCCTGTTGAGATGACTTGAAATGGTATGGAGACTAGGGTTTGACCGAAGGAAATAAAAGCATTAACAATTGCAGTAATCGCAGAGACTACGTTCGTACCGATAAACTTACCAAGTTCAATTACAAAATTACCGATTACAGTAATCGCAGTCCCTAAACCTGAAGCAATTGCACCACCTACTTTTTCAACAATAAATGTAAAAGCTTGGAAGCTAAAACTACTACGACCAATCGCAGTTGATAGAGCGTCAACATTTTTTAGAAGAACATTAAGATTTTGAGCAGAACTTAATACTTTTAATGCTTCAGAGAATTTTTCTAATTGTGGTGAGACTACTTTAAGTTGACTAGCGAAACCTGAAAGATTAGCTTTGCTTAAAGATTCAAGCGCAGCAACAATAGAATCAACTCTTGTTTTTAAATTGTCTAATCCTTTACCAGAAGTAAAGGTTTTAATTGCATCGGCAAAGTTCTTTAGTGTTGTAGATAACGTATTAAATGCTGTGCTGAACGCTTTAACATTAATTTGTTGGTCTAATAAGTTTACAAGTTTCTGAATACCTGCAATTGCAACATCAATTGAACCACCCTCAGAAACACGTTTAATACCTAAACCAAAATCTTTGAGAGCATTACCAAACTCAGTAAATGTGCTGCTTACAGTTCCTAAACTAACAGAATTCAATCCTGTAAATGCAGTAATAATACCTTGAATTGCAGGTGCTAATTGTTTAAGAATTTCAGCTAAACGAGTAGCACCCTTACCAGAACTTAAATCTTTAAGTACAGTTCCTAACGATTGAAAGTTAGCTACAAATGTTGGAAATTCTTTAGTGACATTACCGATTGAAGCAAAACTAGAAAAAGCAGTTCCTATCTCTTGAATAACAGTAGGCACCGAGACTATGGTTTTGCTGTTGCTAAAACTTTTAAGCGCATTAAAGAATAATGGTAAATCTTTAGCCAACGCTTCGATTGAAGCTGTTGAGATAGTTCCGATGTCACCGAATTGTTTAATTGCAGCAACTAGAGTCGTTATTCTTCCTGAAATCTCATCAAAGTTCTTTAAACTCTTAAAACCACTTAATGTTTTCTTTAACGAATCAAATGTGTTTTGAACATTTGCTGCACCTTTGAAACTCGCAAGTTCACTATTAAGAAGCGAAATTCCATCGGTAAAGTCTACAGGTTGTACAGCATTTAGTTCTTGAACTTTTGCGATTACTCTATCAGCGTCGGCAATGAAGATATTCGTACCTTCAGTGATATTAGGTAAGGCTGCAATTGTAAAATTAATCGGAGTGTTGGCAAATGCTGTTAACTGTTGTAGTGTTCCTTGTAGAACAGAAGTGAAACCACCCAAAGTAGTTTCTAATGATTGAATATTCGCAGATAAATTAGAAAAACCTAATCCGCTTGCAACTTCTGAAGAAATTTGTTGAAGTGCAACAGGAATCGGAGTTAAATTTAGTTGCAGTTTTATGAATTCACCAATTAGATTATCAGCAGAAGTTGAAGCATCTTTATGAGCTTCATCAATCTGTTGAAAACTTTTGATATAGTCGCTAAAACCACCTATCTCTAATGTTACGCCACTAACGTTATCTGCCATTATCCAAACCTTGATTTAATGAAGTCAAAAAGACTTGCTTTTGTAGAACTTTGGAATTCATCTTCGTACAGTTCTCTAACCAACTGCGAATAGTTTCTAGCATCCAGACCATCGTATTCTATTTTACGAGCAACATAAATATCTTTACGAACGTAATCTTGGTGTGTTGTACGTAGAGAATTAGGGAAAGTCTCGTTTCTAAAAGTGTTTGGAAGTTCAGCGTGACGTACAGATGTTCCAAAGTCTAACCATTTGAACAAATCTGCTGTTGTGGTTGGAGTTCCAGAAGAAGAAGTACGAAGAAATGCGATACCTTCTGTCGGTACTACATCAAAATAGAGATTTCCATTTTCTTCACGTTCAACTAAAGAAAATGGAATATTTGTTTCAAACGTGGAAACTATTTGTCTGAAGGCTGAAAGGTGATGTGTGGTTGCAAAACTACGGGCTTTGTCTCTAATGTAAGCATCATAACCTACCGTAGTTTTTATTTTCTTAAAAAGATTCTTAAAAGCCATAGAACTTCACCTTAGATAGAAAATGAAGTTCTACGACATTATTCATTTCCAATCGTATATTTACTCAACGCTTCAAAATCTGAAGCTGATTTGAACGCATAGTAACGTAAAAATAAGAACTTTAGGTCTTCTTCGTCACCCAAATCAAATTTTGTAAGGTTTGTATCTGAATATTTTAATTTACTCAACCAATTTCTTCCGATGCCTGGAAGAATTGTGTACTCATCAATTGTTCCAGCCAGTTCAACACCAAATGCAATAAGTTTGTTATGATAGTTCTGAATCTTACTCGCAGCTTCCAGTTGTTCGTCAACTTTGGTGGCATCTACAAGATTCCCTTTCTTATCAAACTTCATATTCGCAAAACTATTAACCATAACTTCGGTAGCTGTAGATTCAGCAATGCGATTGAAGATAACTTTTACACCACTGGACAATGTGTATTCTGTCATTTGTGATTATCCTTTATTCTTTTTATTCTGTTGTTTCACTTGTTCGTCTTCAGCATGAAGTTCTGCCAAACGATTTAATCTGTACAATGCTACTGTTAATGCCATAACACTTAAATCATATTCGTTGTTTATCCAACTTCCAAAATTCATGTTACTTTTGGTACAAGCGTTCCATTCATCAATAGGATTGACCAAAACATCGTTACCTATAATAATTGGTGTGTACTCGATTCCAGTATTTATCGTATTACTAAGACTTACTGCATGAATATCTTCACCAAATTTAGTAACAGTAATCCTGTTAAAATGTGAAAGAACATGACTTTCTGTTAGGCAACAACAGTTTATTAATTTCTGCTGTTGTTCCTTTTCCGCAAACAAAAAGTATTTGAAGTAAAGATATTCTTCGCTATCTTCTCCATCTTCCAACTGCCTAATTCTACGATAAATATTTTTCCAAGCAGTAAGATTCAAAGTTGTTGGGTCTACTAATTTTATTCTTTTTAGCAACATTTCATAAGCAAAGTTTGCAACTCTTACTTGATGAAGTTGTAGACCTTCTACGTAATCAGGATGGTCGAAATTTTCAACCCAACGATTTTGACTTTGAATAAAAAATTGTGGAACCTTTGGCGCTACGAATTCTGGCTTTTCAAATAGAAGATAATTACTGATTCTCGGAGCATCGATTTTAATCTGATTGAACGTTTGAATCATTCATAATTCTCTCTATTTTGTGTTTAAGTAATTTCTTTTTAGCTCCAGTAAGAGTAAAATTTATAGCTTTACGCTCATCTAAAGTATCCAGAGATTCTTTTCGCATCTTTTCACAATGTTTTTCTATTCCCTTCAACTGCGTCCTTAAGTTCAAACCTGCTCTTTTGTTATCCAGCAAGTAATACTTTAAGTACAATAGTTTGGCATTGCGAATCTGATTCTCTAGCTCTGCAAAGCTTTCAAGTGAAACTTTAGGAGAATTAAGCAACACTCGAATCTAACAACTTAATCTTTTGAATAATCTCTTTACGTACATCTTTTGTCCACTTACCAATTTCTAATAGTTGGCGACGCAATCGTTTACCAGCAGACTTGTTGTTACGACTGAAGCGCACAAAGTCCTCACGCATCGCCTCTACAGCTTCTAAAAGATTCTCAAATTCCGGTGTTGTTTCTACTGCTGAAACTTTAACTACTGTTTTCTTTGACATGATTTTCTAATTCCTTGTTTGTCTATTGTTAAATTGTGTGCGAAGCCCGCACGTACATAATATAGATATAGACAATCAGTGCGTCAAGTTAAATAGTTAAACTTTTAGTTCTACGTATATTTCAATCTTTTTAACTTCAATTGCTAAACTAGAAAAGACTTTCACTCTAACAGTATCATACTTGTTTAAGTTCATTGTATAATGTGTCTTAACAAATTGTGAGCCTTCACCAGTGGTACGATGTAACATCTGGTCAACTTCTCTATCATTAACTAAAAGTGCAACACCAATTGTATTGTTAACAGCAATATTAGGAAATTCGGCCCTACCTTCAATTAGATAATATCCAGCTTTAGGGATTAGAATGATATTGTCAAGCGCCATTTTCTCAGTAGTATCTATTTCAACTGTGTCAAAACTTAAAATATCTGTCCATACACCTTTTTCAACCTTAACAGATGAAAGATTTTTACGATGGCAAATAACTTTTGATGTGTCTAAAGATTGAATATTCTCTACTTTTGGAATAGGAAGTTTTGCAATAGTTTGGTTAATTACATCGCCTATAGTTCCTGAAGTTATACCAAAAGAATTTGGCGTTACTGTAACAGGTAATTGTTCGACTAATATTGTTGCAGTTGGTAAAGTTACAACATTACTATAACTGCCATCTTGCGATGTTATGGTTAATTTATTACTCGAAGTGTTAAAGTTATAGGGGATTTTATCTAAGAAACTTTGTAAAGATTCGTTAAACTCTTTAAGCAAAAAATGATTAGAAATGAGGACTGAAATGTCTACCCAATCTGTTTGTAAACAGTTAGGGCTTAACATCGAACGAATGTATAAACGTTGGTTAACTTTATCAAGATAGAAAGTTCCAAGTTCACTGTTACATAATAGTGGATTACTTGGTGTTGGAGTTCCTGAACCTATAATCATTAGAAAATCCTTTGGCGTACGAAACCTTAAACTTGAAAGTTTCCAGAAGTTACTGTTGGATATGGAGTAGCACCAATAAACGTGATTGTGCCTGGAATGATACCATTTAACACATTGCCGTAAGCTGGATAGTTGGCAAATGCTACGCTTACTAATGGGCCTGCAAAACTTGCACCATTGAATAAGGCAAGATTTGTTAAAGACTCAATATAGTTGTTCGCAACAATAAAAGATGTGTTATTCGTGTTGGCAGTTCCAATTGCTACTTCCGCCATAATCGTGTTATTTGTTATAACAACTCTTGCACCTGTGTTCGCAACTGTAATGCCAAAAGCATTGTTAACACCAGCAATAGTACCTATCGCCGTAATCGTGTTGTGTTGAATTTGTAAAATACTTGTTGCATGTGGTGGACTAACTTGAATTCCAAATGTGTTATTTGCACCTGAAACATTAGTTAAAATTTTGTTTTGTTCAATTGTTCCTCTTGAACTTGTACAAAAAATACTTGAACCCGTACCATTGTTAATGATGTTTTGAGTTATTTCTATTGTGGAAGTTGCAAGACTCAAGCAAGAACCAGCGCTAATTAGTGTTGAATTTCTTGCGACAACTATCGCACCAAAAGAACTTATTACAACACCAGGAGAAACAGTAGATTGTATAAAACAATCGTTAATTATAAGTGTTGAGCCGTTGGTGGGGTTTATTACTACGCCAGCAGCGAACTGTTTTATCACAAGATTAGAAAGTGTTAGTGTAACTCCATTACTTAAAGTAATTAAGTTACCGCCACCAGCCGTAAAGATATGAATATTTAGGTTGTCTTTATGACTGCCAACCCAGTTATATGTTCCAGCAACAGTAAAATCAACACCAACGTTAAGTTTACCCAAGTCTTCAAAAACTACTTTTGCAAAGTTTGGTACAATTCTTGCCGAATCTAAAGCAACACTTTTAACTTTAATGACGTATAAACTGCTATTACCAGGGTCTTCCGAATCAATCCAGTCAAAGGCTTGTTGTAAACCTGTGAAAATAGAATCATTATCTTCATCTGTTCCACCAACATCTATAACTCTATCGACTTTAATTAGCTTAGTTTTAGAATCACTAAATCCAGCTTCGTTTGTTACTGTTAAAGTGATTGTATATTCGCCAGGTGAAGGAAATTGAAAATGTGGTGTAATTGAAGTTGGTGAAGTAATGACAGTACCACCACTTGCAGTCCATAAATATGCTGTTGGACTATCATTAGGTTGTGTCATCGCAACATCTGCCATAGCATCAGCATGTAACGCTGTCTTATATTGCATGTACCATTCTGCAACAGGAGAATGATAATGATTAACGACTACAGGTACACCGCTTTGCAACTGTACAACTTTATAAGGTAGTGATTCATCTGTTGTTCCAACAGTTGCAGTTGCTAACTGTCTACTTGCAGGAGGAACATAAGTTCCAGTTGCAGAAGTAGATAAAACATTATCGTTGCCATTTTTTACAGTGTCTTTAAAGACTTCTTCACCAGTTGCAACACTGCGCAATCCACCTGTTGGATTGTTAATAACGGAAGCCGAACGTAAACCAGTACCAGGGATAGACCAACTAATTGTACTTGAGTTTACAAAAGTTAACGCAGAGAACGGGCCAACCCAAGCTAGTGTAGTGGGATTCCAAAAATATACATTGCCATTTGAAGTATCTACGTAGTTTAGAGTTCTTGTATTTCCACCAGAAACACTAGGCGCTCCACTTCCAAATAGAGAATTGCCACTAATGTTAAGATTGTTACCACTAATTGTCGTTAAAACACCATTTTGACCGATGAAGTTAACAGTATCACCAGGAGAAACATTATCAGTTCCACCAAAGTTATCGACAAAAGTAATGTTTAAACCGACGCCTAAGTTAGTAAAGTCTGAAGCCTGACAACTTGCAGAAACAACAGTTCTAATGTAAACCGTACCATCGGAAAGAACTAAAGTTCCACCGCCAGGAAGATTACAAACACAAGGGTCTAACAGATTTAATGTGTTTTGTACTGTAAGGTAACAACAACTTTCACAAGCCATTTTCTATCGAACCTCATTATGAGCTTTCTATTATACTTTTATTAGGATTGAATCTTTGTCTTCTGGTATTAGAAAACTCGAAACAACGTTCTTAAATTCTGAATTTTCTATTACTTGGCCGTCTTTAACTAGAAAGTTGCTATGCTGAATATTATCGTTATCTATAACTTTCTTATAGACATTCCATTTAAAATGCTCAACAGTCCATTCTAAAATTAGAAGACGGTCAATCGGAAAATCGTAACGTTGGTCAAAAGTATAAACACGAAGTTTCTTTACTTTATTGAATGGAAAATTATCGTAACTAACAGTAGAGCCAACTCTTGATTTAAGAATTAGTTTATTGTAGGCTTTAATGTCTAACGTGTCGTTAAGCTCAATTTCTTCAGAATATTGCTCATCTAAAATTGTTTTCGATAGAATTTCACCATCTGTTAAATCGTAAGTTAAGTAGATTTTATACATTGATATTCTCACCAGATAATAGAACACCAGCCGCAAATGTTGCACCAATGACAGTACCATTAAGAATGTTGTTATAAACATTCAAAGGGCCAAATGCTACTGTAGTCAATAAAGTATAACTTGAAGTTGTTATGAACGAACCAATTGAACCTTTAATGAAACTGTTCATAATGTAGAGGCTTGGAATTGTAATATTATTCATTACAATAATTCCATAATCTTCACCGATAAACTGACAATTAGAAAATCGTGTTAGTCCACTTTGATTTACAATCGCAGCGCCAGCCTGATAAAAGCCAGCATGAAAGCTTAGAACTTTGAACGTACTGTTGTAAACTTCTAATGGGTTAGAAGTGTTAGGTATAATTTGCAATGCTACAGAGTTAATGTTACTAGCTTGTGTAGAATTTACGGTTGTATTAGAAATATAACCGTAACAGTCTCTAAGCTCAATTCCTGTAGGTGCGTCAGTTGTTACAACATACAAATCTTTGACTTTTAATTCATAATTACGCAAATTAAGCGCTGTGGTTGTTGTTATAATTTCGCTATTTCTAATTTCAATAAAACCACCAGTACCTTGTGCAGTAACGCCAGCAGTACCTAATATTCTAACATTATTTAGTGTTAAAACATTAAATCCGTTCAAATCGATAACGTATGTCGCACCTGAATAACTTAAACTAATGTTATTCAATTCTAATGCAGAACCGTTATTCACTTGAATCGCAATATCTGGAGTTTCAATATTGAAATGCGCTCCACTTTTAGCATGTCCATTCCATACAAAACTTTGATTTGGTGGAAAAACTACAGATACGAGAAGTCTACCTTGTTCTTCAAACTGCACAACCGCTTCATTTGCCGTAATAATCGCAGCATCTAAAGTTGTACCCCACACATGAATGGTATATAAATTATCATTACCGGGGTCGTTCAAATTAATCCAGTCAAAGGCAGCTTGTAGAGTTGTGAACCCATTATTCTGTGCGAAATCTCCCATTACATGAATAACATAGTCAACAGTAAATATCTTAGTTATAAAACTAGAAAATCCAGCGGTATCTGTTACTGTTAACTTTATAGTATATTCACCAGGACTTGGGAAGAAAACATCTACAACTTGGTCGGTTGGGTCGCTAAAAATACCATTACCAATACTACTATCCCAAGCATACGTTAAGTTAGAAAGATTTAACGTAGAATTACTATAGCCACCATCTAAAGTCATTGTCAATGCAGTTCTTCGTAAAACTTCAAAAGCCGCAATTGGCTTGTGTTCATGTCTTACGATTTCACAACTTCCAGCTTGGTCTTGAAAGACTCTCATTGGATAGAAAGCATTAAACGTTCCTTCAGGAGTAGCACAAATAGCTGAAATAGTTGTGCCGCTTCCACTTATCAAAGGGCCTATCCATGTTGGGCCTACAGGTGACCAAACGTATAAGTCTCCAGTATTGGTGTCAAGATAGAAATTAACGTCTGTTGGAACAGACGGGAATCCTACAGGCGCACCAGTTCCAAAGGTTGTAAGTCCACCGATTGTAACCGTATCTGTTGGTGAAATTTGAACGTTGACACCATTCTGACCTAAGAACGTTACTGTATTATTCGCAGCGATACTTTGAATATTAGCAAACGCATCAGTAATACTAAAAGTAAAACCACCACCTAATGTCCAGTCAGCTAGAGAACATGGATTGGTTATGGTCGTGCGAACGTAAATATCGCCAAGTGTTGTAACTAAAGTTGCTCCAATAGGAGCATTGCAAACACAAGGGTCAGATAAATCTATGGTCGGAAAGTTATTAAAAATACAACAACTACAAGTCGTAGCCATTTATTATCCTGCAAGTAAAGCGTTAACTTGAGCTTTTAACATTTCATTAGGAATGTAACCGTTAATCCAGCCATCAACAACATCATAGTTTACCAACATCGGTTTAGGAACACTATTGACGTTAAGCAAAGCTAGAAAATCCTCACCTAAAACCTCAATAACTTTAGCTTTCATAGCTTCAATTCGTTTATCATGTAAATCATTAATATGCTGTTGGAAAGTTTCAAGAACGTCGTTAACTTTATAAAAAAGGTCTAAATCGAATTTTTGAACACCACCATTTTCTAACGTGACTGTAACGTTGCCAGGCCATTGAAGCGTAAATACAAGATTCTGATTTTGAAACATTGCGATTATTGTTTCTAAGTAAAGCATTATTTATCCTTTAAGTCTGGAACTATAATAAATGGTTCAACAAAAAGTTTGTTGGCCTTAAGAACACCTTTGCCACTATTACCTTTTTCGTCAAACACATACTTACTGTGGACTACAAAATCACCATCTTCATCAGTTGAAGCTAACCATTCCTCATTATCATATTGTTTTATGTCATAGTCAATAATAATGGAATCTGTAGGAAAGTAAAGTAAAGAACCATTACCTGTAACAATAGCAAGATAGTTAGTCGTTATGTACGGAAGTTTAGAGAGCGGAATTTCTGTTCCTGGTGGAGTTTCTTTGAATAGTTTTTCTAATGCAACTTCATCCATTCCAGTGTTTAACTTAACATTCATAGTGTCTACAACATCAACAACTAAAGATGTTAGAATTTCTTTATTTTCACCGACCAAAGTTAATATTCGTTTTAACATTTTCTAATTCCTAGTATTGAATATTTTCAGAACCTAAAGGAATGCCCGCATTAAAAGCAAGAGGGCCATTAAGTGCGCCGTTCCAAACATTGTTGAAATAGTTCAAACCTACTAATGCAACTGGAACAATCGCACCATTTGTAGTTGAAGAAGTAACTGAAGCACCACCGTTTTGATTGCAGACTGAGTTATTTATAAAACGCCAAGCTGCATTTGTTGCTGTCTGCACAATAATCATAGCTGGATTTGTGCTTAACATATTGATTGTATTATTCGCCATGTGAACAGGTTGATTACTCGCACCTTCAATCATTAAGCATGTGCTATTTGTACCATTGTTACCACCAGATTGAATTATATGATTATTCGTAAACGTTACTGGGCCTGTCAAAGCTGTATTAAGCATGTAAACATTTTTGCTTGTAAAAAGACCATTTGGAACAATTTGAAAAGTATTGCCATGAAGAATACCAGGACAGTTTGTAAGCGATACGTTAAATGGAGTTATACCAATCGCACCAGTATTCAAGAATCTATTAAAATAGATTGCTAAGTTTGCTGAAGAAGCTAAAATATTTTGTGTACTTCCGTTACCTTGCAGATAGCTGTGTTGTACTTCTAAAGTTCCACCAGCTTGTCCAATATTAGCGCCACTACCTACATTAATTAGAATAGAATGTTGAATAGTAGTTGTAGTGTTAGTAACATTAATACATCGAAATGTTGCTGCTGTACAAATTATCTGACTTCTTCTAATAACAATTGTACCATTAACAGCGCAACTAATAGTATCGTTTGCTGTAGCGGTTATTGTCATTCCTGTTAAGAATAGGGTCGCACCGCCAACTAAAGTAAACGCAGTTCCAGCACTAGCAACAATATGATTGTTTTCACCAATTCCTGTAAAAGCATAGACGCCAGCGTTATTTAAGTCAAACCCTACGTTAACTCTGCCCTGGTCAGTCCAATGGACTCTTACACCTACGAGTGGTACGATTCTAGCAACGTCTAAAGTTGTGCCAAGAACACTAATCTGATAGTTTGCAGCGTTGGCGGCATCATTTGCTGTAATCCACGCATAAGCTGAAGCCAATGTTGTAAACAAATCGTTGTTTTCTTCATTCACACCCATAACTTCAATAATCGTATCTGTCTTAAACTCGTAAGTTTGTGAAGATGAAAATCCTGTTAGAAAACTTGTAACTGTTAATGTAAGTGTATATTCAGCCTTACCAGAAGGACAGTTTACTAAAGTTGAAGCTGCTGTTGGAGTTACAATAGTTACACCAGCCGATGGACTTATCGTCCAAAGATATGTAAGTAAGTCTCCATTGATATTAATGCTTGAAGAACTTCCATCAAATGCTAGTTTGTTAGAAACTTTACTTGTTCTAACAATTTGTGCAACAGGAAGAATTTCTTGTGGAACCCAATCAGTACCATTGAAAGATAGAATGTCACCCTGAACAGGAGGTACTGTTACTGTGTCTACATCGTTTAAATCATCTATTACTTTAGGATTTTTTGAATAACTCACAATTAAACCCTTATGTTTTCACCTGGTAGAACAGCAGTTCCAGGTGCCATTACGAAACCAGTAACAATCGTGTTGAATACATTGTTAAACATCGGTGCGTTTGCAAAAGCAAGTGCAACAGGTGGAGCAACTAACGTATTTGTACTAAAAGCGGCTGCAATAGAACCTTGAAAGTAATTGTTTGTGCATAAGAACGATGTGTTGTTTGTGTTAAACGCCATCATACCATAAGTTACGTTTTCATCAAATACATTATTACTAATAACAGGCGCAATTACATTTGTTCCAGAGATTAATAAAGCAGCTATATTAACAGCAGCACCAGTAATATGTGTTTGACTTTGATTTTTAGTTGTACCACCCCATTGAAACGCACCAGCACCAAAATCTACTCCTACTGGTAACTTTCCATTCGCTTGAAAAACCACTTTAACACCAGCTACAGGTACAATTCTAACGGCATCTGTTGTTGTACTATAAACATTTATTAAGTAATTCGTTGCATTACCAACATCATTTGCTGTAATCCAGTTGAATGCAGTTTGCAAAGATGTGATTAACGAGTTATTGTCTTCACTCACACCATTAATATCTATTACTCTATCAGTTTTAACAGTATATGTTGTCGAATCTGTTAATAATGTCGTTGAATCTGTTACGGTTAGAGTAACAACAAACTCTCCTGGGCCTGACGGTACATTAATTGTAGTTGTCGCAGCAGCAGGAGTAGCGATAGTAACACCAGCAGCAGGAGTTACAGACCACGCATAAGTTAGAGAATTACCTTGAATATTGGATGCTGAATCGCTTCCATCAAATGCTAAAGCAAAACTTATTTTACTTGTAGGTTTGATTATTGCTGTTGGCGTGTTTACTTTTCTTAATGTATAGCTCATCCCATAATCCTTTCTATTTGGAACCCAAACCCTCTTGATTGCAAAACACTAACACCAGAGTTAACAAAGCCATTTACAAACAATCTTACATCAATTATATCACCAGCGGTTAATGAATAAACAGCAGTGCCGCCGATTGCTATATGATGAACACTTTGTATTTGTGTATCGTTTGAAGTTGTAGTATTATGCCAATATCCTATTTGTGCCTGAGCTACACCATTTATAAATGGATATAATTCAATTGCACCTGCTGGAGCCAAAGTTACATTGTTCCATGTAGTAAATCCTGTTTGATTTACTACGCCAGCTTTTGCAGATAATCTATATTTTGTTGTTAATGGTACTGTAACTGACCAATTAGCACCAGTTACGACAGTACAATTATCATTATAATGTACTGCTCCAAAATCAACTTGTATAAATGTAGCTGCGATAATTGTAGCACCAACAGCAGCAACACTATTTGCTGCGACACCTACAGGTAGAAAATCTTTATTATAGCTCATTTATAAACCTTTTAAATTACAATCCAAGTGTTCCCACCTATATTCATCAGGTGAACAGCTTCACCGCCTGTTGCAGCAAACGGGCCTGGAGCACCCAAAGTAATACTTGCCGCTCCATCAATTGTACCGTTAATTGTAACAGTATTTGCTATTGTTGAATCTAATCTTTTAATGTAGAAATCTTTAGGGTCACAAGCTGCTGGTGCAACTAATGTAAAGGTTCTATTTCCACCACTTGCATCTATTCCGACCACACCATCAGTTGATGGTATTAACGTTCCATTCGCTGCTATTGAACGATAGTTTAATACTTGTCTAGCGTTAAACCAACCATAAGCACCTGCACTACTTAAACCTAGAAAAACAGAAGCTTGTGTAGTTGCTGGACAAACAGCATCAACAGGTGTCCAGTTAGTACCGTCCCACATTAAAGGTTGATTTGTTAGCGGAGGATTAGTAACAGTATCTACGTCACTATGAAAGTTAATACTACCTAATGTCCAATTATTAGTAGCGTCATTATAAGTAGCAAATGGAAATGAAGCGGAAAGACAATCTTGTACAGCTTCACAACTTAGAGCGCTAGTAGCAGGAACCCAATTTGTACCATCCCAACTTAGAACGTCACCAACTACTGGTGCTGTTGTGGTAGTATCTACATCACTATGAAAATCTACAGAACCTAACGTCCAATCATTAGTGGCATCATTGTAAGTAGCAAATGGTAAGCTTGTAGTTAAACAGTCTTGCACTTGTTCGCAAGTGAATTGTGCTACAGGTGTCCAGTTAGTACCATCCCAAACTAGAACATCTCCAACTACTGGAGGAATTGTAACAGTATCAACGTCTTGAAGGTCGTTGATAACCATATAATCGGTAGGGTCAGGAACATACAAACCAGACGCTAAAATAGAAAGTGAGTTATCAATAGCACCTTGTGCGGGAGCAATAATCGCATCAGCTTGTAAAGTATGATTGTCGGTTCCACTAGCCGTTAAGTTGACACTATTAGTATCAACTACAGTTAATGGAGTTTGAGCAGTTGTAGTTGCCAACCAACTCGCAGAAGTTGGACACCAAACGTACAAAATACTTGTTGTACAATCGATGTACATATTAACTTGAGTTGTATCGGCTGGTGCAGCAACAGGAGCTACAGCACCAAAGGTTGTAAGACCATCGACTGTAATTGTATCTGTTGGACTAACAGTAATAGTAATACCATTCTGACCTAAGAAAGTTACCGCATCACCATTAGTTACACTTTCAACGTTTGCGTTGGCATCGGTTAAATCGAAATTACAAACACAAGAACTTAGGTTTGTCCAATCACCAGCAGTACATCCAGGGCCAGTTTTGATATAGGCTGTAAGCGCAACTGTATCTACGTAAGTTGAGCCGATTGGCGCATTGCAAACACAAGGGTCTGCTAGATTTGCACCTGGAGCGCCAGCACCAGATACAGGAACGTTACAAGCCATTAGAAAATCTCCTACTTAGTAACTGCATTAAGAATTGTGGTTACAACTTGACGACAAACTAACTGTTGTAATTTTCTATTTCCACCGTCAGTTCTTATATCGTTTAAGCTCTTGATGTTATTATCAACCAGAGAATTGTGTAAAGCTTTTTTAAATTCAGCCCAATTCACCTTAGATAAGTCAATATATTCTTCAGGGACACCAAGTTTTACTTTCTCAGTTCCTTCACCTTCAAAATCATCAGGTAGCTGATAACGATACTTATACCCAGTAGTTTTATCTTGATAAACTAAACTTTTCATTTTCTATTGTCTACCTACCATTAGAACACCAGTTGAACCTGTCGTAAATAAAGTTCCAGAAGTATCGCAAGGATTTGCAACTGGAACACTTGGGACTTGACCATTTATTACGAAAGTGTTTGGATTGTCGCTACAGGTAGCGATACCATGAAACTCAGCACCGGTTGGAATTTGTGCGAATTTATCTGTCACTTGAACCCAAGTGCTTCCACCATCAAACGTTCGCCAAACTTGTGCAGGGCTTTTAATCGTTAGATAGCCAGAACTCAAACGTGGAAATTCAATGTCACTAACACAACCTTGATAACTCGCAATTAAACTCCAAGTAACACCACTATTTGTAGTACAGTACAAACCACCAGCTTCCGTACCTACCATCCATTCAGTAGTTGTTTTCATCCACAAACTTGTAATATCATCCGTAACAGCAACATTATTAACTGTAAGATTCACAAGCTGAAAACTACTTCCATTTCTTCGTAAAGCAAGGACACCACCTTCACCACCGACAAGAATATTGTCGCTGTCAATGCCGTGCATGGCATACCAGTCATTAGTAAAAGTAGTACTGTCTTCAATAACTTCATAACCTAATGAAGCTTTGTCAATAAGATTGATAACTCCATTTGCACCAGCAGTCCAAAAGTCTGTTTGATAGTTGAACGTAGTGTAAATAGTATTGGTATTGTCTAAAATACTAAATAGAGAAGAAGTTAAAGTATTAGCTTCAACATTTGCGATAGGAACAACATAAAGATGTCCAGTGCCACCAGTTTCGTTCAAAGTGATATAAAGATTAAAACCATCGCTTTGAATTTCATAACTTGCAATCGGATTTGTTAACTGTGCAGAACTACAAGGTAACAAAGTTTGTGACCAAGTTAGTCCACCGTCATCACTCCAAACGATATAAATATCTTGTGAACCTAATGGAGTTGCAGGAAGTTGTAATCCATAATATCTGGAACAATTGTCTAAGCAATCAGTACAAGAAATATAGTTCCCAACAGTCATCGCAGGAATTGGGCCATCTGGAGTTACATTTGAACCTGTAACGAAAGGATACGTTGGGAACAGTTGATATGCAATCTCTGCGCTGATAGCGACGGTCTCATCAATCGTTGCTTTTTCATCAGGACTTAAAGCACCTAAAGTTCCCAAGTCGTAAGAACTGATTCTTACGTTTTCTAATACCCAAGCCATATCAAAGGTATTAAAGTTTGTAGGGTCAACACAACGCCCAAAATGTACTTGAACATCGAAAGCACATTTCTTAATCGCAAGTTGATTTAAAATACTTTGGTATTCCAATGGCAACCGACCAACCAAACTTGTAGTCCATCTGCCATCCGCACCTTGAATTTGTGCAACTTCGACGAACTCTCCAGTCTTTACAGGGTCAGGACAATACACAGAAGTAATGTCTCCCAAAGACTTAGAAAGTCCTTCCATTCTCATACATGAATGGTAAATGTATCCACCACCACAACTTGCACGGTTAGGTGCAATGAAGATGCGTGAGTCTTGTGTAAGTGCTGGTTTGAAAGCCATTTGATTTACCTTTAATTAGAAAAGAGAGTACAGAACTGTAACGTCCTATACTCTCTAATTATTTTGTTATTACGCTACGTCGCCAGCGATAATCATACCATCGCCACCAACACCTTGACCACCAACCAACACGAAGTTGGGGTTGTCACGACAAGTTGCGATACTGTGTAAACCACCGTTTGTAGTAAAGTTCAATTTGCTATTTGGTTCAGCAACCCATGAACTTCCACCATCAATACTTCGATAAAGAGCAGTTCCAATAGTCATATATAATACGTGACGTGTTGAAAGTTGCATATCAGTTACAGTTCCAGTGTTAGTTAGCCAAGTTGGATATTTAACACGTCCCCAAGTTCGGCCACCGTCATCTGTACACCACACTTGACCATTTGAAGTACCAACTAACCAGTTGTTCTTAGACTTTACAACAACCGAAGTTAATGTTAAAGCCGCACCTGGAGAAGTTGGAGAAGTGTACCAAACTTCAGTATCATAACTGTAAACAACAGTACCTAAGTTGCCAACAGCAACCGCAGCACCATCACCGATGTACACATCATTCAGTGTGTTGTTGCCAGCCGCAAAACCAGCATCAACTAAAGTTGTGCCACCTTCAGGGTCAGTAAAGACTGCGATGTTTCCATTGCTACCAACGATAACACCAGTACCATGATTAGTATCTAACGAAGTTCCGGTTCCAGTTAATGCACTTGCAACACTAGAAAACACACCAACTCCATCAAGTAGGTCAGCACGGTCAACATACCAGAAAGTACCTTGATTGTCTAACAGCACCCACAAATCATTCCAACAAGTACCGTCAACGATTAAACCACCAACAGGAGGCGCACCAGTGATAACCTGACGTGTCCAAGTTAAACCAGCGTCGTCACTGTAGTAAGCAACGTAGTCACTTGACGCAGCAAAGATTTTATCACAACCTGAACTTGCGTCATCACAATCAGCACCGCAACTTCGACGGTCACAAATTTCCATCGTAACAATCTGGTCGTCAGTAGTTTGAGCGTTAGCACGTTCTCCATAAACAAGGTTCACAAGTTCGTAAAAATTGCCGATACTAATGTCCATAGTTTCGTTGATAACAGCACGGTCAGCAGATTGTAATGCAATCAATGGGTCAGTGCCGAAACTTGTCACATAGACATTCTCAAATACTAACGCTTTATCATACTGATTAAAAGCATCTGGAGCGTTGCAAAGACCAAAGTGCAAGTGTAAATCGAAAGGACAACCGTCGATAAACAATTTATAGAAACTAGAAAGTTCTGTGCGTGACATTCTACCTGTTAAAGTAGTTGTCATACGACTTAGTTCACCAGGAATGATACCTACTTCAGTAAATTCGCCATAAGCTTCCTCTGAAGGACATTCGATTTTGGTAACATCACCACGGTCTTGAGCTAAAGCGTCAACAGAAATACAACTTACAAATTCACCTGTAGTATTGCATTTGAAAATGCCCTTACTAAAGATGAAAGCACGAGCGTAGTCGTTACGTGCAATGGAGTTTCCCCCAAGAATATTACTAGCCATTTATTTCTCCTAATCTGTTCAATTCTCTAATAAAAGCAGTTCTTAAAATAGAATTAAGTGTGTCCAGATTAGGAGTGGCTTGCTGTTTGACGATAAGCTGTGAAACTAAATCATTCACAGTTTTGTCAACTCTTTCTAAATCAAGTTGAAAAATACTAAATACTTCAATAGGTATTCCTGATTCAACATTATCTGAATCTTCAGGAAGTACACCAACTATGTAGCGATTATCTACGATTTTACGCTTCGCTATCATCTTTTTTACTCTTTTTTGGTTTACGGACTACAATTGTTTCTACTTCAGTAAGTTCAGGGGTATCTTCCGAAGGAAGCTTCACAGAAAACTCAGAAGTAATCGCAGTTGGTAAAGTTAAGCTAAAGTTTACGTTATCAATGTCATTCTTGTTAATATAAAACTGGTCGCCATTTTTTCTAATACCGTAATTAATCCCAGTTGTTTTGCCAATAACAGGATTCAAATCAGAAATTAGATAACCTAACACAAAATCAGAACTCTTAAAGTTCGCATTCAGTGCTAAAGGTTTTGTTGCAGCTTTGTTAAGCAAGGGATTGACACTCCGGGTTTTTGCACCACATTTTGAACAAGCCATTTGTTACTCCAAATATTTATCAACAACAATAGTACACGAACTTAATGCCATTATTGTTATAAACGCATTACCTATCGTTGTCTTTCTAATTAGAAAAAGAACTAAAGCTACGTAAGGACTCAAACACCAAATACAGCTAAAGAGTTTTCCTAATTCGTTTTCACTATCATTCAATTCAGTTCCGTTTGGAAGTGTAACCCTGACAATCCGTAATCGATTTCTAATTTTTCCAAAGATGTCGTAAGGGCCACGTTCCCAAACAAAAAGATTTGTGATTCTCCAAACTGCAAGAGCTAATGTTAGAAAGTGCATAGTTTAAAACCATCCGTAGTTATAACAATAATGTTAGATGAACGTACAAACTTCCCGCTCGCAATATATGTAGATGTTTTCTAACTTACAGTCAATTAGAATATTCTGAATTAACTGTTATGCTATGAAGTCTGCCCACTGTGGATTCACTGCACAAGTCATCCACACGTTACCAACTGTTAAAATGTGAGAATATTCAATCGGAGCGTTGCTAACTGGAAGAATACCAGTCAACCTACCCTTACCATTAACAACAAGACCGTTGCCATTCATATAGGTTGAAAATCTTATAATATCATGAGTATCGTTGTTTGAAAATGAAGCTGCAATAGTTCCGATGATTGGTGTTGCTAAAGCTGAATGTGTTGCATAATGCGCAGAACGTTTTGTATTTGCAAGTGTTGCGTTCGCAGACATTGTAGCTTCAGCAGCCGTAATCGCAACGTTAGTAGGTCTTGAAGGTGCATCAGAAGCAAGTTGAAATCTTACGTTGTATAGTGTTAAATCAAAGTTAGGGCCATTAGGAACTATACTTTGAATGTTCCAAGCACCGAGAACTTCTGGATATGCTGTAATTTCAGCAACTCTGGCTGCTGTGATGTTAATGTAAGATTCATCGTTAAAGACATTGAAAGGTTTACCGACAACTAGACTTCCAGTTGCTAGTTTTGTCCATTGAGTAAGTACCATAAGTTAAACTTCTCCATAAAGGGCTTTGTTAGTGTTTATAGAAAAGTGTAACAGAAAGTATTTTCTAATTGAGATTTTGAACACGATTAGATTAACCAACCTTGTGTTAAGATTTGACTTGGTTCAATCAAAAGTGCTCCATTACCTGGGATAGACGGCGCTACGTTTACATCGTAGTCGTAGTTAAGATTCAAAGTCATACTTGCAGAAGGTGCCAAAGTAATCGTAGTTGAATAGGTTGAAGTTCCTGTTGTATAAACCCAACGCTCAGTACCTACAGTTTTTCTAGCCCAACGTCTATCGTAGTATGAAGGATTGTTTTGTGTGACACCATTAATCATTGCTTTACCACGTAATGCAAGATTATAAATTCCTGTGTCAAAGTCGATTCTTAACTCTCCAAAGTGCCAAGTGACTAAACATAACATACTATTAGTTGAACTTGGATTTGTAAATACAGTTGAAGAAGTGTAAATATCAGTAACGTTCGCAAGTGCAAAAGGACTGATAGTACCAACAGCAGGAGTTTGGAACACTTGAATCGTTGGAGCAGCACTTGCAGCAGAAGGTTGCATCAAAGGACGCCATACAGAACCGGTTGTCCAAACAAACTCAACACCAGTTCCAGCAGCAATTGTTTGTGTACCAACAGTAATTGACTGTGTACCACGATTAACAACTTTAAATACTCTACCAAAAGCAGTATTAGTTGGAGTTGGAAGTGTTACTGTAACTCCAGCAGTTGTTTGGTTAATCGTAGCAGTAGAAAATAAATCTACTGTAGCAGCAGCAGTCCCAATCGCACCATTAGCAGCAAAGTTTGCAAGCGCAAGTTCTCTTAATACTTCAGCACCATTTACATCTAATTGAGCAGCAGGTGTAGCTACATTTAAACCTACATTTCCAGTTCTAACAATACTTTCAGTTACATCATTAGTTCCATCTGGTAGCGGTGTAGCAGCAATAATACTTCTCCAAAAATCGCCTTGAGTGCCACCGATAGGTGCCCAATTTGAACCGTTCCACACAAATTCCATGAAAGTTCTTGGATTTAGTGTCACACCTTCAACAATTGTAGAAAAGGCGGAAGGATTGTTAATTCTTAAAATCCTTCCAGTTGTAAGATTCGTTGGGTTGGGAACAGTATAAGAAACGCCATTTGAACCAATAATCAACTGAATATCAGAACTTAAATCAACACTAGCTGCCGCTGTTGCAATCGCACCACCACCACCAGGAGGAGTAATAGATAGAAAACGATTGGTTAAA
>WBZQ01000094.1_pt3 | contig 29358 bp, 31 predicted proteins | sample 5204251 | NCBI WGS metagenome assembly WBZQ01 (sample SAMN12412402, study PRJNA552823) | activated sludge metagenome | isolation source: activated sludge from nitrification reactor of wastewater treatment plant... | place: USA: Virginia | collected 2017-09 | reverse complement strand
CAGACCGGCAACAATGTGAGCCACGCCAACAACAAGACGCGGCGTCGCTTCCTTCCGAACCTGCAGGAAACCCGCCTGCTCTCCGACGCGCTCGACCAGGTCCCGGCCGAGCTGACCGCCGAGATGTCGAATGTCGTGATCCTGGTCGAACCCCGCAACGACGAGGACCCGCACCTGCTGGGCCTGTATGCGGGGGTGGCGCTCACCGAACGCACCACCGACTACGCCGGGTTCCTGCCCGACACCATCACCATCTACCGCGACGCGATCCTCGGGATGTGCCACACCCGCGCGCAGGTGGCGCACGAGGTGACGGTGACGGTGATGCACGAGATCGCCCACCACTTCGGCATCGACGACGCCTGGCTGCACTCCAATGGCTGGGGCTGACAGGCGGCCCCGGATACCGAATACCCGACTGTATTGTCGACGGGTATGACAACCGTTTCAGTGATCACCGGCGCCGGCGGCATGGGCGTGCCCACCGCGCGCAACCTCGGCACCGACCACCACATCGTCCTGTTCGACAACTCGCAGGACCGCCTCGACGCGGCCGTCGCGGCGCTCGACGGCATCGAGGTCACCACTGTTCTCGGTGACGTCACCGACCGCGCCGCCGTCGACGCACTGTTCGCGACCGCGACCGGCATCGGCCCCATCGCATCTGTCGTACACACCGCCGGCGTCAGCCCGAGCATGGGCGACGCCGAATTCATCTCCCGCATCAACGCACTCGGCACCGTCAACGTCGACGAGGCGCTGCTCGCGCTGGCCTCCGGCGCCGTCGCCGACGGGGCCGCGATCGTCAACGTGGCGTCGATGGCCGCCCACCTCGTACCGGCCGAACTCATCCCCGAGACACTGTTCCCCGGCGCGCTGACCGACCCCGACGCCTTCGTCGCGGCCCTGCTGGAGACATACGCACCGTTCCCCGCCGAAGCCCGGTCGGGTTTCTCGTACGCGGTCAGCAAAGGCTTCGTGAAGTGGTACTCGTCGGCGCAGGCCGAACGCTTCACCGCCGCCGGCATCCGCATCGTGTCGGTGTCCCCCGGCTCCGTCGACACCGAGATGGGCAGGCTCGAAGCCGAATCCGGCGCCGGCGCGATGGTCGAGGGCGCCAACGTGCCGCGCTGGGGCACCGCCCAGGAGATGGCCGACCTGTTCACCTACTGTGTGAGCGACAAGGCCGGATACCTCACCGGCACAGACATTCTCAACGACGGCGGAGTGGTGGCGAGTATGCGGGCACGGCAGGGTTGAGAGCTATGACTGCGGCAGGGCCGCGAAGTCGGCCTTGGCCTGGTTGTACCACTTGAGTCCCGAAACAGGCCGCCGCCAACGGCTTTTCATGTCCTTGCGGGCCGGGATGTGGGCCTGATCGCCGGCGTCGACGAGTTCTTTGAGGTGCTTATCCTGCAGGTGGATCACATCGTCGGCGCTCTCGCCCCGGTGCGCGTGGTCGCAGGGTCCGCCGAGTTCACGGCAGGTCATGGTCTTCATGGTGGTTCTCCTTCGCATCAACTTGCTGACGAAATCCACGGTAGAACCTTTCCCACCGCACCACTTCTCGATTCCTGACCACCTCCACCGATCCGTCGGCGGGTCGATCTGCCACGGGGACAAGGGGGCCGAAATCAGGTCCGCCGCATGAGCACAGCTCAGCCCATCGGTTCGACGACGAGGGGCTCGTCGTCGCGGCCGAAGGGGGCGGGGGTGGCGCCCCAGCGTTTGCATACCCAGACTCCGGCGTCGGTGTACTCGATCTCGACCGATCCGGTGTTGGGCAACCGGGTGGCGGCGGCGAACTTCGCGTCGATACCGGTGAGGTGCGAGGCGATGAGCCGGATGGCGGCGCCGTGGCTGATGACGTACACGTCGCGCGGGTCGGGGCCGGTGAGGTGGGCGGCGACGAGGTGGTCGATCACCGGCAGGAAGCGGCCGTGCACCATCGTCAGTGATTCACCGCCGGGGAGTTGGGCGTCGAAATCGCCTGCGTACCAACGGTTGACGATATCGGTGAAGACGCCATGCGCCTCCTCGTCGTGGCGGGATTCGAGGTCACCCACCTGCACCTCGTGGATGCCTTCGAGAGCGACGGGATCCACGTCCCACACCGAGGCGATGGCCTCGGCGGTCTCCCGGGCCCGGCGGGCCAGCGAACTGATCAGCACCGGCTCACCCGCGGTCCGGTTGTCGAGACCGAACCGGACCCCTTGGCGCACACCGAAATCGGTGAGCGAGTCACCGGGCAGCGCGGTATCGAGACGGTGCATCACATTGGCGGTGGTCTCGCCGTGGCGGACCAGGTGCAGGGTCGGCATCTAACCCTCCCCTCGGGTCAGGCCGTCGAACCACCGGACGCTGTCGGCGGTGTCCGGGGGCGGCGAGCCGACTGCGGTCTCGGCGGGCCACGATCCCAGGTACACAACGGATTCGACGTTCCGGTGCAGGGCGCGCAATGCCTCGCCGACCGCGTCGTCGGCGATATGCCCGACGGCGTCGAGATAGAAGCGGTACTGCCCGGCGTAGGTCTTGCCCGCGCTCAGGTCGCGCCGCGGCCTGGACTCGATCCGTGTGAGATCGACTTTGCGCGCGGCGAATTCGTCCATCGCCCGCATCAGGCTGCCGGGTTCGTTGGGCAGGCCGAGGATGACGGCCGTGCGGTCGCCGCCGGTGGGTGCGGGCGGCGCCGCGGGGCGCCCGACGAGCAGGAACCGGGTGACCGCGTCCTCGGCGTCGGCGACACCGTCGGCCAGGACCGTCAGCCCGTGCAGCTCGGCGGCGAGCCCGGTGGTGATGGCCGCGTCGGCACGCCCCTCCTCCACGTCGACCGCGGCCCCGGCATTCGATGATGCGACGGCGAAAACCGCTTGTGGGTAAAGTTTCTCGATGCTCATCCGGACCTGCGCCGACGCCACCGGGTAGGCGGCGATCCGGCGGACCTGGTCGGCTTCGAGCGGACGGGCGGCCGCCACGGTGAACGCGATCGGCAGACTCACCTCGGCGAACACCTGCACCCGCTTGCCGTCCACCGGCACCAGCGCGTCCATCGTCGCCGGCACCGAACCCTCCAGCGAACTCTCGATGGGCACACACCCGTAGTCGGCCTCGCCGGAACGGACCATCGCGATGGTGGCGGCGGGATTGGCGGCGGCGATGGTCGTGACGTCGGCGGTACCGATGCCGGGGACGTCCTGGAGCGGTAGCCGCTCGGCGAGCAACCGCTGCAGCGCCATCTCGGTGAAGGTACCCGCGGGACCGAAGTAGGCGATCACCGTCGGGTCCGTAACAGTCTGGGCAGGCACCACCAAAGATTACCGGCAGCCGGTGACCGGATCCCCGGCGTTTAGGTCCTTGTGACCAAATGTTCGCAATGACTTCCACTCGAGCCGCAGATTAGGTTAGGGTTGCCTTATTGATGCACGCCACACCGGTCCGCGCCGACGAAGCGGACCCCCGACCACCACCCAGGCGCGAGGAGCACTCATGACACAAGCGGTCACCAGCCGGCCATCACACGCTGAGCTCATCGTCACCGCCTGTCGCCGGGTCTCCGACGCCATGCTCGCCGTCGAAGGCACCGAACCCACCCCGCTGTCGGTGGTGCACCTGTTCGAGTCGCAGGCCTTCATCCTCGCCCCCACCGACGGCGACGCCATGGCTGCGGTCCACGAAGCCGACGGCCTCGCCGCCATGCTCGAGATCACCGACTGCGCCCCCATCGACCTGCGCGAACGCGTCCGCTCCCTCATCTGGCTCAACGGCACCCTCTTCCCCGTGCCCGCCGGCCTCGAACGCGACCTCGCCGTCGAGATCGCCACCGAGCACCCCGACGACGGCCTCCTCGACGTCGGCCACGGCCACTCCCTGCTCCGGCTCCAGCTCAACTCCGCCGTCATCGCCACCGGCTCCGGCGCCGCGTCGGTCACCGCGGGCGAACTCGCCGGCGCCAGCCCCGACCCGTTCTGGGAGTACGAGAACGACTGGATCGCCCACCTCGACGCCGATCACGCCGACATGGTCGGCCAGTTCGCCCGCAAACTGCCCAGCCATCTGCGCACCGGCCGCGTCCGGCCCCTCGGCCTCGACCGCTTCGGCATCCGCTTCCGCATCGAAGGCCCCGACGGCGACAACGACGTCCGGCTCTCCTTCCCCCGCCCGGTCACCGACGTCCAGGAACTGTCGTACGCCCTGCGCGGCCTGGCCGGCTGCCCGTTCATCAACAGCCTGCCCGAGTGAACTGGCGCTAGCCTTGCGCGTGTGCGCTCGCGGCTTCGTCTGATCCTTCATCCCCCGGACCGAACCGGGATCGACGTCGTCACCGATCCGGCGTCCCGGCGCGGCATCCTCATCGAGCTGGTGATCGTCGGGATCCTCACGTTCGCGTTCTCCGCGCTGTCGGCGGCGCTGTCCCTGCTGGAGGCGCAGCTCGGTGCCGGGATCAGCGACACCACCGTCGCACTCAATCCGTCGACGTCGAGCAATGCGGCGATCGACGCCGTCCGCGAGATCATGCGGGCGGTCCGGCTGTTCGCGATCGCCGCGCTCGGGGCGTACCTGCTGTGGCGCGGCGGACTGCTGCGCAGGGCCGGGCTCGGCCGCGGACCCCGGGCGTCCGACGTTCCGCCCGGACTGGCCCTGGCCGCTGCCGTCGGGCTGCCCGGCCTGGCGCTGGTCGCCGTCGCGCGCCTGCTCGGTCTCAACGCGAGTCTCGTCCCTGCCGAGACCGACGGCCTGTGGTGGCGGTGGCCGATCCTGATCCTCCTCGCCGTCGGCAACGGCGCCGCCGAGGAGATCGTGGTGGTCGCCTACTTCATCACCCGGCTGCGGCAACTCGGTCTCGGCGCCGACGGCGCGCTGGCCTCGAGTGCCCTGCTGCGCGGCGGCTACCACCTGTACCAGGGCGTCGGCGCCGGTCTCGGGAATGCCGTCATGGGGCTGATCTTCGGCCGCTGGTACCAGCTCACCGGGCGGGTATGGCCGCTGGTGATCGCGCACTCCGTCATGGACATCGTCGCGTTTGTCGGTTATGCCCTGCTACACGACCAGCTGTCGTGGATAAATTGATCGGCCGGCCGCAGCGGGGTGTCGGTCAGATAGGTGGCATCGGCGGCTTCACAGCATCTCGATGCGTAGATTTGGTCGGATGAACGGGAACGAACCGCCGAACAAGCGACGCCGAGGGACCGAACCCCCGGTGCCGCCGGCCGGCGCGCGCCCGCACATGATCCCCCGGCTCACGCCCGACGGCCCCGCCGCCCGTGGCCGGCACGAGGCGCCGCCCCAGCGCGACGCGAGGCCCCAGCAGCCGGGCCCCCGGCAGCATCCCCCGCACGGGCCGGGGCCGCATCGCAGGCCGGTCGCGCCCCCACCCGCGGCGCCGATCCCCCAGCTCGACCCGCAGGACCGGCAGCCGGCGCGGCGCGGTCCACACCACCAGCCCGGCCCGCCCCAATCCGGTCATCGCCAGCCCGATCCGCACGCACCCACCGTCGTCGGGGGCAGGCCGGCCGAGGACTCGCCCGCACTCGCCTACTCGAAGACGCCCGGCGGCCACGGCCATCAGCCGCCCCACCCCGCCCAGCCACCTCAGCAGGGCCGGCCGGGATCTCCTGCGCCGGGCCATCTGGATCCGGTGCGGGTGCCACCGCAGCGGCACAACTACCAGCAGGCCCCGGCCGGTCCACCCCAGCACGGCGCCCCGTTCCCACCGTCGGCGCCGCGCTCACGCAACCCGTTCCGGCGTCGCTCCGGCCGCAGGCTCCGGCTCGGGCGCATCGCCCTGATGGTGGTGATCGCGCTGCTCGTCACGACGATCGGGTCGCTGTTCTACTACGACAGCAAGTTGCACCGCGTCGACGCCCTCGCCTCGTACGCTGGCCGTCCCGGCCCCACCCCCGGCAGCACGTGGCTGATCGTCGGCACCGACTCCCGCGAGGGTCTGTCGCAGGCCGACAAGGACCGTCTGGCCACCGGCGACAGCGACGGCTCGCGCACCGACACCATCATGCTGGTGCACAAACCGCCGAGCGGTAAGTCGATGATCATCTCCATCCCCCGCGACCTGTACGTCGACATCCCCGGCAACGGTCAGCGAAAGATCAACGCCGCCTTCAACTTCGGCGGCCCCAAGCTGCTGGTGCAGACGGTCGAACAGCTCACCAAGATGCGCATCGACCACTATGGCGAGATCGGCTTCGGCGGGTTCGCCGACCTCGTCGACGCCGTCGGCGGCGTCAACATCTGCATCGACACGAACCTGCGCGACCCCAAGGCGGGGCTGCGCCTGAAGAAGGGCTGCCACGACCTCAACGGCAAACAGGCCCTCGGACTGGTGCGCACCCGCGCCTTCCCCAACGCCGACCTCGAACGCGTGGTCAACCAGCGCAAATTCCTCGGCGCGCTGATGGCCAAGGCGACCAGCCCCGGTGTGGTGCTCAATCCGTTCCGGCTCGTGCCGTTCGTGAACGGTGCCGTCGGTTCGCTGACCGTCGACAAGAAGGACCACATCTGGAATCTCGTCAGCCTGGCGATGGCATTACGTGGTAAACCCATCACCACGACAACCCCCAATGCGGGTTCCCAGGTCACCGACGACGGCGATTCACTCATCGTGGGTTCCAACACAGAAGAATTCTTCACCTACCTACGCAAGGGCAAGCCCGTCCCGGACGAGCTGATCCAAAACAGCGGTGGCGCAATCAAATAGCAAACTCGGCGCTTTTCCAGAATTGATGAGGCTTACCTAATAAAGGCTGGTCAGCGGTAGGTTTGCCTTACTAATATTAGGGTGACTTTGGATGCGCAAAGGGTCTTTGTACTCCTAACATGACCGATATGACTGAGCTGATCGACAAAACCGTACGCACCAAATTCCACGATCTCCTGCACGAGCAGATCGCCAACGAGTTCTCCGCCTCGCAGCAGTACATCGCGGTCGCCGTCTACTACGACAACATCGACATGCCGCAGATGGCGCGCCACTTCTACCGCCAGGCCGTCGAAGAGCGCAACCACGCGATGATGATCCTGCAGTACTTCCTCGACCGCGACATGCACATCGAGCTCCCCGGTATCGACGTCCCGCGCTCGGACTTCGACAACTACCAGGCACCCATCGACCTGGCCCTGGCCCAGGAGAAGCGCGTCACCCAGCAGATCGTCGACCTGGCCCGCGCCGCCCGCGACAACGGCGACTACCTCGGCGAGCAGTTCATGCAGTGGTTCCTCAAGGAGCAGGTCGAGGAAGTGGCCACCATGACCACCCTGCAGACCATCGCCGAACGCGCCAACGGCAACCTGTTCGACGTCGAGAACTTCGTCGAGCGCGAGTTGGGCGGTGCCGCGAGCACCGACGCCACCGCGCCGGCCGCGGCGGGCGGGACCATCTGACCCACACCTGAAGGATGCCCGAGCCACGCTGACGCCACAGCTCAGGCGCGCAGGCCCGGCACACCCCAGGCACACACATAGCGGGGCGACCACGATTCGTGGTCGCCCCGCTGTTGTCGTTCTCGCCCCGTCAGCCTCGCCCCGTCAGCGCAGCGTGACCTGCCGGCCGCGGATTCCGTCGCGCGAACGGCGCTGTGCCGGAGTCAGTTCGGCGGTGTCGGCCAGAGCCTCCACCAGCTGCGCGTCGAAGGTGTTGAGCGCCTCGGTCCACTCGTCGGGGTGTTTCTCGGCGTCGAGGTCAAAGACGGGGACGAGCAGTCCGTGCGTGCGGAACGAACCGGCGAACCGCGATCCTTCGCCGAGGGTCAGATTGCCCGCCTCGTGGACCCGGGCCAGGGCGCTCATCAGGTCGTCCTCGTCCTCGGGCCGCACCCAGCGCAGGTGGGCGCGGTCACCGGCGTCGACCCACCAGGGGGCGCCGATGCCGCTGTCGTTCTTGAGCCGAGCCGTCGGCAGGATGGTGTCGTTGGCGCGTTGCAGCATCTGCCCCACCTCCGGTGGTACCGCCGCACCCGGGTGCAGCCACCAGCCGAAGTCGTTGTGCACGGTGATGTCCAGGGTGGCGTCGGCGACCAGCAGCTCGGTCAACGGCGCCGGATCGTCGACCGGCGCGTAGTCGGAACCGACCTCGGCCGTGGTGGCCCAGGTGATCGCCGAGGCCAGGGCCGCGGTCACGTCGGCAGGTTCGGGGTCGGTCTGGGTGGCGACGAAAGCCTGTGGCGCGCCGTCGGTTTCGCGCACAATCCCGGGGACGGCGCCGGGCAGGACGGTGCCGAGCACGATACTGCGGCCGTCGGCGGGCGCGCCCGCGAGGGTCAGGTCCGCGGTCGCGGAGGCGACGAACGCCCGCAGCGCCACCAGGTCGCATTCGGCGGCCAGACCGGCGAACGGCCGCGGCGGTGCGGCCAGGGCCGCCTCCTGCCGCGCCTTGCGGGCGGCCACCCGCTCGGCCCGATTGCTCCCCGGACGTGGTCCGCTGCCGCGCTTGCTCTTCTTAGCCATGGCTCTACCTTGGCAGATGCGTTTCGGGCGGATTCGCCCGGTCTCGCGGCGCGTCTAGACGCCCACCAACCATTCACGTACTTGGGCGGGAGTGTTCGTGGCAAGCCACCGGACGCCGAGTTCTGCGCACAGCTGGACGTCGGCGAGCTCGTCGACGGTCCAGCAGTAGGTGACCCGGCCCGACGCGGCGGCCCGGTCGACGAGTTCGGGGTGCAGGCGCAGGGTCTCGATGGACGGCCCGATCCCGGTGGCGCCGACGGCGGTCGCGGCGCTGCCGCGCAGCACGCGGGAGGTCTCGCCGAGCAGGATCGTCGGCAGCATCGGGGCGTTACGGCGGATGCGCCACACCCCGGCCGAGGAGAACGAGATGACGACGGCACGGCTGTGGTCGGCCGAGGGCGGGGTGGCGACGCCGAACTCCTGCAGCGTCTCCAGGATGGCCTGTTCGACAAGACTGCCGTAGCGCACGGGATGTTTGGTCTCGATGAACAGCCGCACCGGCCTGCGCCAGTCGAGGGTGAGGGTGAGCAGCTCGCGCAGGGTGAGGATCTGTGCCGGTTTGCCGTCGGCGTGCCAGCTGCCGAAGTCGAGTTCGCGCAGCTGCGCCAGCGACATCTCGCTGACGATGCCGGTGCCGTCGGAGGTGCGGTCGACGGTCCGGTCGTGGATGCAGACGAGCTGGTGGTCGCTGGTCATGCGGACGTCGCATTCGAGGCCGTCGGCGCCCTGCGCGAGGGCCAGTTCGTACGCGCGCGCGGTGTGTTCGGGGGCTTCGAGCGACGCGCCGCGATGGGCGACGACGGCGGGCTTCCCCGACCGTGAGACGTGGTCAACCGCGCTCATCGGCACCCCTGACCGAAGTGTCGACCGACATGCCCCGTACGTGTCTGTGGCCGCATAGATGTCGCCGCATGGTTGTCATTGTCACGCCACCTGGACCCATCGGCGAGCCGGCGCCTCGACGTGGGGGGTGTCGTCGAAGACGTGGACGAGTCCGGGCAGCACGAACCAGACGAATCCGGCCGACAGGGCGGTGCTGATGATGGTCAGCCACAGGCCGTCGGCGCCTGTCTGCAGGGAGTCGGAGCGGCTCGCGATGAACCGGGTGCACAGCGCGGCGACGGCGGCGACGTTGACGACGATCCAGGCGATCGCGGTACGGCGCAGGATCTGACCGGCGGCCGGGCGGTCGAGGTCGTCGCGTTGCTCGAGGAGTTCTCGCACCAGGAACGGGGCGCCGACGAGGTTGACCAGCGGGATCGCGGCGTACACCGCGATCTGCCAGGGTTTGCGCGGTTCGAGCAGGCCGTGGCGGCGGTAGGCGGCGGCGCGGGTGCGGCGCAGCCAGGTGACAACGGCCGCGGTGGCGGCGCAGAAGAACAGGAACGCGACCACGCCCGCGGCCCAGACCAGGATGGTGGACGCGGTGTCGAGCCAGCCGGGGATCGGCTTGGTGCGGTTGATCACGAGCAGCACGTACCGCAGCAGGTGGACGACGGCGGTGACCGCCAGGGCGATGGCCGTGACCCGCAGCGTCGCCGGCAGAGCGCTGCCTCGGGGGCGGGTGACGGCCGGGTCGTCGCCGGTCACGGGCTCGTCGCGCAGGCCCCACGCGGGCAGGTAGGTGTACCGCGGGATGGGAGCCGGGCCCGGGTTCTGCGGCGGGCGCGGCGGCGGGAATGTCTCGGGTGGCCGGCGGGCGACCCAGCGCACGTGCGGGCTGCGGTACATGCGGGGTGCGCCGGTCTGCCGGGATGATGGGGGCTGCCGGGATGATGAGGTCTGCCGGGATGATGAGGTTTGTCGGGGTGCGGGCGCGTGCTGAGCTGGGGGCGGGGCCTGATGTGCGGCGGCTCCGGCGGTGGCCGGCGGCCCGCCCGGCCCGGTGTGCGACGAGCCGTCGTCGACGACGCGCAGCGGTCCGCCGCAGCGCGGGCACTGTGTGCGTCCGGGTTTGTGGGGTGCCTGGATGCGGCACCGGGGGCACAGATCGATCATCGACCCGACTCGACCGGCTTTCCGTTCTGCACCCACGCCAACATTCCCCCTTCGACTCCGCTTCCGTCGTAGCCGTTGCGCAGCAGATATTCCAGGACGCGCTGCGACCGGCCGCCGGAGTGACAGATGACGAACAGTTCGGCGTCGGGATCGATCTCGTCGAGCCGCGCGGCGACCTCGGTGAGCGGGATGTGCAGCGCGCCGCGCACGTGGCCGGCGTCCCATTCGTCGTACTCGCGCACGTCGAGCATCAACCGTGCCGGCTGGTCGGTGAAGTCGTCCGGCAGCTGCGTCACCGGGATCTCGGGGATGTCGAACATGCTCACACCGTCCATGGTGTCACAGCGCGGCACATCGACGGGCCGGTATCTGACCCCGCTGCCGCCCCGGCGGCCGGCGCGGTGCGGTGGTTTCACCCGCGCCCATCGCCGCGGCGCGACCGTCGGGCAGGCTGTGCATGCCCGATCCGCGGGTGCTGTGGACTACCCGCGGTCACGGCCCCTCGTGACGGCCGCCGGCAGGGCCGGGAACGTCGGCGGCACGGGTCCGCCGGGGCCGGGACGGGAATGTCGGCCCAGGTCGCAGGCACTATGCAGAACATCATAATTCTATTCACAGGGCGATTGCTGACAGATCTGAGGGTTATACAGAAACCGCTTCTCGACCTGTGGATATCGCTGTGGAATTGTGGATAACGGCTGCACAAAGCCAGAGATAAGTGATGCGCGTCACCGACTATCTCGCATGGTTCGGCGAAATATTCACGACAGTGAACATATGGTCGATCCACAGTTGTTCACAGATATGTGGATAACTTGGGGAAAGGTGTTAGCGAAACCGCGCGACCGGCAGCGCTTCGACCGCGTTGACCGCGCCGGTCACCATGCCCTGCGTCAGCGACGCCACCGATATCTGGCCGCCCGCCAGCCTCGACAGCAGGGGTTTCGGCGTATCGATCGGCACGATCTCGGCGTCGGGATAGCGCTCGGCGATCACCGACCGCAGCACCCCCACCCCGTCGACGACGCCGAGTTCCACCGCCTGCGCACCGATCCAGATGTCGCCGCTGAACAGGACGTCGTCGGGGGCCTTGAGCCGCTTGCCACGCCGCTGCGCCACCCACGCCTTGAACTCGTCGTGCAGCTTGGACTGCAGACTCTCCAGCCACGCGACGTCCTCGTCGGATTCCGGGGAGAACATGTCCATCCGCGCCTTGTTCTTGCCCGCCGAGTACAGCCGTCGCTCGATGCCCAGCCGCGACATCAGATCCTGCAGCCCGAAACCCGACGACACCACGCCGATCGAGCCGACCAGAGAGGTGCGGGCGGCGAAGATCTCGTCCGCGGCGCAGGCGATCCAATACCCGCCCGAGGCCGCCATATCCTCGCAGAACGCGAAGACCTTCACACCCTTCTCCGCCGACAGCTGCCGGATCCGCTCGGCGACGTACTCCGACTGAGCGGGTGAGCCGCCCGGCGAGTTGATCACCACCGCGACCGCCCGCAGGTGATCGATGTCGAATGCGCGGCGCAGCACCTCCTCGATGCCCTCGGCCGACACGCCCCGCTGACCGAACTCGTCGCCGATCGGCCCGTCGACCCGCACCACCGCCACCTTGTCGGTGTGCCGGACCCCCACAACGGTCGCCATCCGCGACATCAGGCCTGTACTCATTCGGACGAGTCTAGGTGGAGTGTTCAGTTCGCGACGAACTCGCGCAGCCGCTCCACCTCGGCGTCGAGTCCGGCGCGCTGCTCCTCGGCGGGCTCGCCGAACAGCTCGACAGCAACCTCGGCCGGGGCCTTACCCCGTGCCTTGGCGACCGACCACGTTCCCGACAGCCACCCGTCGACGAGGATCAGCCCGCGCATCTGCCCGTTGGCCGTCTTGATCGCGTTCAGCGCGTCCTCGCCGGCCACCCGCCGCCGATCGGCGGCCGCGGCGATGACGTGGTCGTAGGGGGCCAGCAGCCGCACCGGGGCCGGTTCGCCGGGATCGGCCAGGCCCAGACCGTCGAGGTCGTACAGGGTTTCACCGTCTGGACCGGTCAGCTTCTCCAGCTCCCAGTCGGCTTCCATCTTCTCCACCAGCGGGGTCAGACCGCCGATACCCGACCACATCTGGATCGCCGCGACCGTCGCCGGCCCGAAACCCCGCAGATACAGCCGGATCAGTTCCGCGCGGGCGTCGTCACCGGTCAGCGCGGGCTCGGCCGGACCCACCCAGTCGTCGAACAGGGCGTAAGTGGGTTTGCCGCGGCCCGACCACAGGCCACGCGGCGGCACCTGCACGAGCGCCAGCGCACACCGGACCACGCGCGTCAGGGTGGCGGGAGCCTCGTCGGGAAACCGCTGAGCCAGGCGTTTGCCCAGGTCATCACCAGCGATCGGGCCGTCGGCGAGGATCGTGCGCGCGGCGTCGACGATGGCCTCCGGGGACGCCGCGACCAGCCGCCTGGTGTGGGTGCCGGTGAGTTCGGCGTCGAGGGCCGGCTGCACCGCGGGCCGGATCCACCGCGCGTCCTCGGTGTCGACGAGGCAGACCGTGCTGCGCAGCAACGCCATCCGCACCGTCTCGCGGTCGGTCATCAGGCCGTCGAGCTCATCCGGGGCGAAGTTCTCCAGCCGGGCGTGCAGCCCGAAGAACGCGGCCTTCGGATCCTGCGACTGCATGCCGACCACCCGGTCGAGGACCTCGACGGCGTCGTCGTCGACGCGTTCGAGCAGATGCTGACGCTGCAGCAGGGTGCGGTTCCACTGCTGCAGGCTGAGCCGGTCGCTCACGCGGGATACTGCAGCCCGGTGGACGCGTGGCAGCGGTAGCCGTTCGGGTTCTTCGCCAGATACTGCTGGTGGTAGTCCTCGGCGTAGTAGAACCGGCCGTCGCCGGCCTGCTCGAGCGACGCGATCTCGGTGGCGATCGCACCCAGACCGGCTTCGGCGACGACCGCGCCGAACCGCTGCGCGCTGTCCCGCGCGAGCTGCGCGTCGTCGTCGCCGACGGTGTAGATGGCCGAACGGTACTGGGTACCGACGTCGTTGCCCTGCTGCATCTCCTGCGTCGGGTCGTGCGTCTCCCAGAACACCTTGAGGACGCCCTCGAGGTCGATGACCTGGGGATCGAACACGACGAGCGTCGACTCGGTGTGTCCGGTGCGGGCCGTGCACACCTCCTCATAGGAGGGGTTGGGCGTGAAGCCGCCCGCATAGCCGACTGCGGTGGTGTAGACGCCGGGCACCTGCCAGAAGATCTCCTCGACACCCCAGAAACAGCCACCGGCCAGAACGACCACCTGGTAGCCGTCGAAGGTGCCGATACCCGCGGCCGACTCCGGGTCGTCGCCGCGCATCGGGTGGCCGAGCACCACATTCGACGCCGCGAGCGGCACCGGGGTGGGGCGGCCGGGCAGTGCCTCGGCCGGAGCGATCATCGTCCGCTTCGACGACGCGCCGGAGAATACCTGATCAAGCCACGACATACCGGCAACTCTACGCGCGTCCCCCTAACCGGGACTTGTGTGATTGCCACCACTCTGATTCAATCGCCGCTGTGACTGTGATCACGATGCAGTCGCGTTGCACCACATCCGGCGTTCACCCGCCGTTTCATGGCGCCCCGGCGTTTCATGGAACACAGCTCTGCTCACAGGTGAGTACCGGTCAGACAGACACGGTTCGGATGATGAGACAGGACGGAGCGGCCATGGCCACGCACGCGACGACGCGTCACACCCAGCCAGGCCCCAGCCGGCCCGCACTCGCGGCAGGTACCGCCCCGGTCCGAGTTCCACACACCACCGACTTTCCCGTGGTCACCGACAAGAGCATCGGCAATCAATGCCGCATCACCGCCCTCACGATCGTCGCGCTGCTCGCCGTCGTGATCGCGCTGGCACTGCTGTGATCGCCCCGGCACTGCTGTGATGCCGGTACTTCTCTGATCACCGTTTTCTTTCGCTGCCGCACCTCTCCTGGTCCGGCATCCTTGCGTTCGCCGCGCGTACAGGGCCGTATGTCGCTACCCATGCGAGTAGATTGGCTCTGGGAACATTGCTTAGGCCTCACGCCCCGAGTAAGTGTGAAGTAATCCCTACGCGCATACCTGCGCCGGGCACTGCGCTCACCCGGGCGTGGAAAGCAGCTCAAACTCGTCAGAGAGGACCATCGTGGCTGAATACACCTTGCCGGAACTGGACTATGACTACGGCGCCCTGGAGCCGCACATCTCCGGCCGCATCATGGAACTGCATCACAGCAAGCACCACGCCACCTACGTGAAGGGCGTCAACGACACCCTCGCCAAGCTCGCCGAAGCACGCGAAGACGGCACCATCGCGGGCAAGGCCTACGGCCTGTCGGCCACCCTCGCCTTCCACCTCGGCGGTCACACCAACCACTCCATCTTCTGGAAGAACCTCTCGCCCAACGGAGGCGACAAGCCCGAAGGCGAACTCGCCGCGGCCATCGACGACCAGTTCGGCAGCTTCGACAAGTTCCACGCCCACTTCACCGCCGCAGCCACCACCCTGCAGGGTTCCGGCTGGGCCATCCTGGGCTACGACACCATCGGCGGAAACCTGGTCATCCTGCAGCTGACCGACCAGAGCGGCAACATCCCCGCCGCCATCATCCCGGTCGTCATGCTCGACATGTGGGAGCACGCCTTCTACCTCGACTACCAGAACGTCAAGCCCGACTACGTCAAGGCCTGGTGGAACATCGTCAACTGGGCCGACGCCGCCGAGCGCTTCGACCGCGCCCGCAGCCAGGGCAACGGCCTGATTGTGCCTGTGTAAATGCGGCGGGCCTGAGTTCTTGGCCCCTTGACCCCCGTTCTTCCTCCCTCCTTCGCGCGGGCTCGTTCCTCGCCCGGCTCAGTCGGTCGTCCAGAACGGGGCGGGGCCAGAAACTCAACCCGCCTGGGCGGCCAAACATGTGGTCGTCTTGGCATCGGCCTCTTGCGTGAACTGCCGGTCACCTTTGGGTGGCCGGCAGTTTCTTTGTTCCTGTGTTCGAATCCGGACACAGACTGTCCGGGTTCGGGCTTAGGTTCTGAGCATGACACTCTCACTCGCCATGATCACCGTCGACACCGCCGACCCACTGCCCATCGCGCGCTGGTGGGCCGAGCAGACCGGTGGCAGCATCGTCGCCGAAAACGAGGGGTGGTTCGTCACCGTCACCCTCGGTGACGGGCAGCCGATGCTGGCGTTCCAGAAGGTCGACGACCCGACACCCGGCAAGAACCGCATCCACCTCGACCTCACAGCGCCCGACCGCGCGGCCGAGGTGCAGCGCCTCATCGCCGCCGGCGCCACCCTCATCGCCGAACACGAGATGCCCGAGTTCTCGTGGACCACCCTCGCCGACCCCGACGGCAACCAGTTCTGCGTAGCCACCGCCGGCACCCACTGACCAAGCAACAGGCCCATGCCAACGACCTGTGTGGCGGCATAAGCACAACCCAATCACAACATGATGGTCGTGATCACCGCTGCCACGCAGCCGAGGAACACGACCGTCAGGATCACCGCGTCCAGGCGCCCCGGCCGCGACTCGTACGCGGTGAGCCGGCCGGTACCGCCGCGGGCGGTGATCGCCTCGGCCATCTCCGAGCTTCGCCGCAGCGCCGACGACATCGCGCTGACGATCATGTCGATGACGCCCATCTGCGCCGACGGATGATCGGCGTCCGGCGGCGCCTTCGGCCGCAGCCGGTGCACGGCGCGCAGGATCCGCATCTCCTCGATGAGCAGTGGCAGCCCACGCAGGCACAGCGCGATCGCGACGGCCCACTCGTCGACGGGCAGCCGCAGTTTGCGCAGCGGGCTCATCAGTTTCGCGAGGGCGGGCGCGATCTCGGCCATCGGCGTGGTCCAGATGACCAGCACCGAACTGGCGACGAGGATCAGGCCGAGGGCGGTCGCGCGCAGGAACACGATGAGGCCGGCCCATCCGGCGACCGTCGAGTTCATGGCCGCGCCGATCGCGATGAGCCCCCAGAACCACCACGGGGGCCGCGGGATCGCGCCCAGCGGGATGCCGGCGATCAGGGCGGTGATCACGACGATCGCCGCCACCAGCCCCAGCGCCGGCCAGCTCGGCAGCACCCAGGTGAGCACGCCGAGCGCCAGCACCACCACCAGCTTGGTGCCCGCCCACAGGCGGTGCACGATCGAGTCGCCGGGAACCCGGCGCAACGGCACTGTGCGCATGGTCATGATCGACGACCTCCGGTGTCGGGTCCGATGTGTTCGGGTTGCAGGGAACCGCCCGCGAGAACGACGCGGCGGTTGCAGACGCGCGCCAGGCCGTCGTAGTCGTGCGAGATGATCACGATCGTCTGCCCGCCCCGGCGCAGCCGCGCGAGCAGGGACACGATCTCCTCCCGCGCGTACGGGTCGAGACCGGCCAGCGGCTCGTCGAGGATCAGCACCTTGGGTTTACGGGCGATGAGCCCGGCCAGCACCACCCGGCGCATCTGCCCGCCGCTGAGCGAATCGGTGTGCCGGGCGGCGATCGACCGCGGCAGCCCGACGAGGTCGAGCACCCGCCCCACCTCCGTGGTGCCCACGTCGAGGCCGCCCGCGGCCATGATCTCGTCGCCGACATTGGCCCGCTGCAACTGCAGCCGCGCGTGCTGGAAACCCAGGCCGACGTCGCCGACATGCTTACCGATCGGTTCACCGTCGAGTGCGCAGGTACCCGATCCGGGTTCGAGCAGACCGGCCATCACCCAGGCGAGGGTCGTCTTGCCGGAGCCGTTGCCGCCGACGATCAGCAGCCCGTCACCCGCATTGACCTGCAACGATATGTCGTGCAGGGCATGCACCTGCCACGGTGATCCCGGCAGGTAGGTGTATCCGACGCGGTCGAGGGCCAGGATCGGGCGGGTCCACCCGTCGTACGGACCCGGGGCCGGGCGGTACTCCTCCAGCCGGTGTCCGGGGGCCGCAGCGTCCCGCGGTATCCACTCCGGCGGATGCGCGACGAGCCGGCCCTGATCGAGGTGGATCACCCGGTCGGCGGCGGCCGCCTCGACCCCGCGATGGGTGATGAGGACGACCGTCATGCCGTGCCGGGCGGGCAGCCCGGCGAGCAGTTCCAGGATGTCGTCGCGGCCGTCGGGGTCTACCATCGACGTCACCTCGTCGGCGATCAGCAGTTGCGGGCTGCGGGCCAGGGCCGCGGCCACCGCCAGCCGCTGCTGCTGCCCACCGGACAGATCCGACGTCTCGCGCTGACCGAAACCGGCCAGGCCCACCTCGGCGAGCAACGCCTCGACGTCGACGTCTGCGTCGTCGGGCAGGCCCCACACCAGGTCGTCGGCGACGCGGGAACCGAGCATCTGTGACTCGGGCCGCTGCAGCACCATAGCCGTCCCACCGTGCCTGCCCAGACCGGGCAGCCCCGGCCGCTCGACGGTGCCGCGGGTCGGCGGCCGGCCGGCGATGATCTTGACCAGGGTCGACTTCCCGGAACCGTTCGCGCCGACGATCGCGACGAACTCCCCCGGATCGATCCGCAGGTCGATCCCCGACAGCACGAGCGGACCGCCGTCGCGGTAGGCGAAGTCGACGCCCGAGGCCACCAGCGGCAGCGGCGCGATGTCGGTGGCCGCCCCGAGCGCCGCCCCCTGATCCAGGGTGTCCTCGGCGGGCACGTCCGCGAGCCGGTCGATGACAGCCCCCAGGATCCACCAGGCGACGACGATGGAGATCGCGGTGCCGATGGTCCCCGACACCCAGATCCATGCCCACCACCAGTCGACGGCGTTGCGGGTGAGTCCGTTGACGAAGTCCTCGGTGCCGTCGAGCCCCGGGATCCTGCCGATCCAGTTGCCGAGGCCGTTGAGGCTGTTCTTCATCGCCGTGAGCATCAGCTCGCGCAGCGGCTTCAGAATCCACAGCAGGACCACGGTCAGCCCGGCGATCACCGGCGCGGCGATCAGTGTGAGCAGCGCGATCGTCGGCAGCCCACGCCCACGACGTTTGGTGTCGCCGACGATGCCGCCGATGATCGCGGAGATGAACACCCCCGACGCCGCGCCCGTGCCGGCCATCGCGAAGGTGACACCGGTGGTGGCCACGGCGGCCGCGATCAGCGCCCGCGGGCGGGTACGGGCGGCGACCACCGCGAGCGGGACCGGGGCGAGCAGTCCGGCGGCCGTGGCCATCGGGATGACCGCCGCGATCACCACCGCGGCGACGGTGACGCCACCGAAGATCGCCACCGAGGCGAGCTCCATCGGACGGAGGGGCTGGCTGTTCTGCACCCGACCAGTGTGCCTGGACTGTCACAACAGAGCTGCTGGCAGGTCGGGCCCTATGCGTCGTCTTCCCTCGTCGCTCGGGGTCGCAGGCTCCCCGCTCGCTCCTCTGTCCAGACGACGCGGCCCGACCTGCCACCAGCTCTGTTGTGTTGGCGAGCGATCGTGACCCGACATCTTGATCCCTGAGGCCGATGCGAGGAACGAGCGAGGGTCTCGAAGGGTCCGGTGACAGTCGGCACCTGACGCCACCACCTCCCCACCGGACCGCTGTTGTGTAAACACTGCGTGTTCCTCTTGTCGGGGAGCCCGCGCAGGACGATTCTGTTCTCACGGTTCGTGCGGAAGGAGTTGTGCCATGTCTTCTATTCCCATTGGCCTCACGCCTTTTCATGAGGGTGGGCAGTTGAACGGAATCCTGATCTCGGGTCGCTGGCCCGCGTCGACGCTGGAGTGGACGCAGACGCTGGTGGCGTCGGTGCGCATCGCGTGCCGGCCGGGTTTTCTGAGCACGACCACAATCTTCGGCGTGGTCGAGGACCATCCCGCCGACGCCGAGCCGGACGCCGTCGGCATGATGCTGGCGGTCGGCAACGTCGTCGATGACACATTCCTGGAGGCGGGCCGCTTCCTGCACAATCCGCCGGCGCTGCTGATGCTGCATCCGCCGTCGCACACGCGCCCGTCGTTGCCGGAGTGTTCGGAGGTGGCCTCGGGCTGTGTGCTGCTGCCGGGTCTGCCCGAACTGGGGCTCGAGCATCGCGCCGGCTGGGCCGAGGCCGAGGCCGACGGCACGGTGGTGACGCTGCGCAACCAGGTGGGTATCGACCCGGGATCAGACCCGGACACCGCGGTGCTGGCGATGCTGCTGGCCGCCTGATCAGGCACAACGCGAGGTCATTACTGTAAGTACTACCGTAACTTGTGGGTCAGGGTACCCGAACTTCTGGTTTTGCACCTCCCACCTGCGGCGATTCGGCGATTCCAGCTGTTGCGGGGTCAAGTGAGGTCTGGCTAACCTGGATATCGTGATTTCTGCCTTGCTCCTGAGTTTCGGCGTGATCTTCGTTGCCGAGCTCGGTGACAAGTCGCAGCTGATGGCGATGACCTACGCCCTGCGGTACCGCTGGTGGGTGGTGGTGCTGGCCATCACGGTCGCCACCACCGCCGTCCACGCGGTATCGGTGTTCTTCGGACACTTCCTGGGCATGTCCATCCCCACCGACCTGCTGGCGATCCTCGCCGGCCTGGCGATGATCGTGTTCGGCCTCTGGACCATCCGCGGTGACAGCCTCGACGACGACGAGTCGCAGAAGGCCAACCGCGTGGGCGCCTCGGTGTTCCTGGCGGTGATGTCGTCGTTCTTCCTGGCCGAGCTGGGTGACAAGACGATGCTCGCGACCATCACCCTGGCCACCGACGACGACTGGCTGGGCGTCTGGATCGGTTCGACGCTGGGCATGGTGGCCGCCGACGTGCTCGCCATCGCGGTGGGCGTCCTGCTGGGCAAGCACCTGCCCGAGCGGATCATCTCGCTCGGCGCCGCGGCGCTGTTCTTCGCCTTCGGCGCGTGGCTGCTGGCCGACGGACTGGCCGGGTCCTCCACTGTGACGGTTGTCGCGACGGTGTCGGCGACGGTCGCGCTGGTGGGTATCGGCGCAGCCTTCATCTACCGGTCGCGGCGGCTGGACGTCGGCCGTGCCGAGGGCACCCACCCCGAGGCCGACCCCGCGGTGCCCACACCCGATCGGTCGTGAGCGCCGGTCGTCGGCCGGGTCAGCCCGCCGACTGCGCCATCGCCTGCTGATCGAGCGCGACGATCCGCGACATCCGCACCAGCGGCGCGGCGTCGGCGTCGATGCCCTCGCCCTCGGCGGGCAGCATGTCGCGCACATCGCCGGTGGTCTTGCCGTACGCGACGTAGGAGTCCACGGCGTCGTAGAGCATCGTGACGCGGGTGTCGTCGTCGGCGATCTCGAAGTCCTCCGACAGATACGGACTGAGCTGGGTGAGCGCGTCCCGGGTTTCGACGATGCGCCGGTGATAGCGCTCGGTGGCCGTCTGCTTACCGGCCCCCGGCAGCACCACCTCCGGCACCGCACCGGTCACCAGCTTCCACAGCGGGACCAGCTCGGCGTCGTCACGGGTGCGCCGGCGTTCGGACCGGAAGGCCTGCCACTTGCCGTACACCATCGGGTAGCAGATGCCCATCAGGAACAGCACCACGCCGACGACCGCCGCGACCTGGCTGAACCGCATCAGCCACGGCACCTGCGCCAGCGAGGTCATGCCGAACACGACGAACAGGATCTGGGTGATCGAGCTGATCGCCAGCAGCGCCAGACCGGCGGCCAGCAGGCTCAGCGACACCTTGAGGTAGCCGTCGGCGGTCCGCAGGAACTGCCGGATGCTGCGGATACACGAGATAAATCCGTACCCGAGATAAAAACTGGCGATGAGAAAGAAAAGCCCGAACGCAATATTCTGAGCGTTCCATTCGGTGAGGTCTTTGGTCCTCAGATTCAGCGGCGTGACGAGCGTGACGAGCATTGTCGCCTGCAGCCCGATCAGCGACACCACCAGCGGCACCGCCTCGAAACCGATCCGGCGTTTACGCGTGTCGCCCGGTGACGGGAAAAAGAACACCAGGATCAGGGCCGCGACACCCAGCGAGAGCATCGCGTAGAAGACGACGCGGGCGGCGCCGGTGAAGGTCAGCGTGTCGATCGCCTCGACGACGTCGCCGTTTGCCGAGACGAAGGCGATGACCAGGGCCGCGATCGACACGGTCAGGGCGATGGCCTGAAAACCACCGCCGTGCTTCCGGATCTGATCCAGCCGCCAACAGAACGCTACAGAGAACACCACCAGGGCGATGGTGTTGAAAATCCCGACAGAAACCACCGCACCAACCTACAGCCAGCCGCGGTGGCCGCCGAGAAGCCGCTGCATACCGCGCAGATCGTCATCGGATTCGGTGGCCCCGACGCGGTCACCCGCGTCCTCGGCCCAGGTCAGGATCATCGACGCGAGCATCTCGGCCTCCCATTCACGGTCGTCGGAATAGCACGTCCGCCGCAACGCCGAGTCGGTGTCGTCGGAATCGGGACCCGGGTCACCGCCCGCCAGCAAGGTGGCGGCCGACTGATCGCCGAGCATCTGATGCCCGGCGATCAGGTGACCGAACTCGTGGATGACGATCTGGTCCTGATGCATCTTCGACGTGTTCGCCTGGTAGAAGAAGTAGTCCGCGTCCTCCGCCGCCAGCCACACCCCGTTGGGCATGGCCGTGGGCAGCGGATACGCGATCAACTTGATATCGCGGCCTCTGCGCTTGCCGTAACGCTCGCACAGTTGCGCCGCGTCGAGGGGCAGGTCGAGATCCAGCCCCCGCAACGCCTGCCGGCACAGTGCGCGCAATGTACGCTCGCTACGCCGGCCCTCGCCCCGTGGTTCACGTCGAAAACGCATGACCTGAACCTACGACGCGGGCGAAATCGGCTGTGAAGCGATCGGATCGGTCCGGTGCGCGATCAGTCCTGGCCCTGCTGGCCACCGACGACGCGCAGGCGCTGCGCATCGGCGGACTGATCCTGGCTGCCGGCCGACATCAGGTCCGGCGGGTCCTTGGGCAGACCCTGCTGCTCGCGCAGCACCTTGATCAGTTCGTTGACCACAGTGACCGAGTCGCTGGACAGTCCGGCAAGCCGGAACGCGGCGAGCTGGACGTTGGTGTCGGCCTGCAGGCGCATGAGATCGATCTCGTCGCGGGTCCGCTGCGCGGCCCGGTCCTCGAGGAAGTAGTGCACGTCGACACCGAATGCCGCTGCGATACCCTCGACGGTCCGGAACGACGGCGACTTGGCCTTACCGGATCGAAGCTGACTCAGATATGACTCGCCCAGGCGGAACCCACGCTCGGTGGACCGTGCGGCGATGGCCTTGGCGCTGTAGGCCCGGCCGTTGGGACCGAATACCGTGCGGAACAGCTCCTCGAGCCGTCGCGCGAACAATCCCGGATCTACTACCTCTTGGCGGGGCCGCGCCGGATCCGCGGAACCGTCATAGCGACGCGCGGCTGCACCCTGCGGCTTTTCCGTACCTTGTGAATTCATTCGTCTCCCCGGAAACAAAGCTTGCTGTCGTAAACATTAAAGCCCCCCACGCATCCCCGATGCAACGCTGCGTAACATTGGGTGACCCAAACAAGGTGTTTACACGAGTGTCCCCCAGTTGGATGACACAGTTCCCACAAAATGTGAGGCGTTTCACACTTGGGAATAGCCCATATACTTGGTGAACTCTTCACACATGTACTTGAGTGACCAAATGGTTTACTCGGCTAATCAGTCGATGCCCTGCCGACAGCATACCGACGGTCTGCGGGGTGCCACCGACCTGGCGGGGCCCGACCCGCCGCAACCTGGAGAAAGACCTTGACGCACCGCGTAAGTCAGCCGCCACGACCCCGCCGGCGGAGGATCGCAGCCGCTGTCCTCGGCGTCGCCTCCGTGCTCCTGCTTCTGCTCGGCGCGGGCCTGAGCCTCGCGGCCCCCGACGATCGCGGTGGCGACTCACCGAAATCCGGCAACGGACACAGCGGCGGCGGTGACCGGGGCGGCAACGGCCCCGCGGGCAGTGATGGCAATCACAGTGGTGGTACCGGTCACACCGGCGGCGACAACGGTCGTGGCAACGGCAACGGTGGCCCCGGCAACGGCGGCAACAGTGGCCCCGGCAACAACGGCAACGGGAACGGCAACAACGGCAACGGCAACGGTCCCGGCGGCAACAACGGCAACGGTCCCGGCGGCAACAACGGCAACGGCCCAGGCAACGGCGGCCCCGGTGGCAACAACGGACACGGCCCAGGCAACGGCGGCCCCGGTGGCAACAACGGACACGGCCCAGGGAACGGCGGCCCCGGTGGCAACAACGGACACGGCCCAGGGAACGGCGGCCCCGGCGGCAACAACGGACACGGCAACGGCGGACCGGGCAACGGCGGACCGGGCAACGGCCACGGTCACGACGATGACGACGACCACGGCTGGCCGGGTCACGGGGGTGGCCACTGCCACCAGCACAACCACTGCGGCGGCGGGGGCACCACGACTCCCCCGGTGACCACGACCCCCCCGACGACCACAACAGACCCGACGGAACCGTCCGAGACCACATCCGAGCCGACCACATCCGAGCCGACCACATCCGAGCCGACCTCGGAAACGTCCGAGACCACCTCGGAGACGACGGAGAGCACGACCTCGGAAACCACGGACAGGGCCGTCCCGCGCATGCCGGACATCGCCGTGGCCACGCCGCGTGAACAGATCCAGTCGCCGTCGAAGACACGCGTCAAGGACGGTCTCGACAACCCGTCCGAGTCCTCCGACGACCCCGACTCCCCGAGCAAACCGGAGAAGTCCGACGACAAGCCCGTGCCCTCGGCACCCCCGTCCCGCGACTCCGGCAATGACTCCACGCCCGGCGCGGGCGCCGGCGGTGGCGGTGGTTCCGGCGGCGGCGGGGGCAACGGCTCCGCGCCCGCGGCCGCGGCTGCCCCCGGCGCCAACGCGGCGTCCGGCGGCAACGGCGGCGGGCCGTCGTCCGGCGACAGCCCCTCGGACGGTTCCGGCCCGGCGACCGACAACACCGCGGCCCCGGCACCTGCGTCGGCGTCGGATTCGAGCTTGAAGAAGATCCTCATCGGTCTCGGCCCCGGCATGCTGCTGATGCTCGGTTCGGTGGCGCTGGCAGGCAGCGGCTCGTTCCTCAGCTCGCTACGAGCACTCGCCGGGGGCTGACAACCGCGATGATCTGAGGCCTCAGCCCCCCTCGGGCCTCAGATCATCGGCGTAGGGGATGCCGGCGACGGCCGGACCGGTCATCCATTCCCGCAGCACCTTGGTGGCGACGACGTCGTCCTCGTTGTATTCGAGCAGCCGGGTGCGCTGGTCCTGGTCGGGCGTGCGGCCGGTCAGGCCCACCGCCTCGGCGTACCAGTCCATCGACGCCTCGCCACCGGCCTCGGGGTCGCGCCAGCGGTGACCGGCGATCGGTGCGACCCGTTTGAGTCCCTTTCCGCCGGGGCTGATGAAGTTGTCCCCGACGGCCTCGAACACGTCGACCCACTCCTCGGAGGCGATGAACGCCTCGACCTCGGCGCGGGCGGGGATGCCGGGCATCCCGGCGAACCGGTCGGCCGAGCCGAGTAGCCAGCGGTTCTCGGCGTGCTGTGAGTAGCAGTAGGCGGCGAACGTCTTACCGTCGGCGGCCGCAGCCGCCCGCTGCTCGTTCAGCCATGTCCAGAATTCGGCGAACGACCGCGCCTCGTCGGTGGTCGGCAGCGGCGTCCACGTGACGAACGGCCGATACACCACGGGCACCCCGGGGTCGGCGGTGTCGGTGAGCAGGGTGCCCCACAGGTAGGCGCCGCTTTCGCCGAAGCTCTCCATATCGACGTCCACCTCGATGTCGGCGCGGTGGATCACGGGCGTGCGGACCCGTCTGATCAGCGGCACGTCAGCGAGCCAGGCGGCAGCGGTGATCACCGCGTCGTCGAAGCCGTCGCCGGGCCACGTCGCGGGCGCGTCACCGGTGTATCGGGCCAGCTCGTCGACGGTGGTGATGCCGGCGTCGATGAGGGCGTCGGCCTGCGCGCCCCGCACGACGAGGCTCACGTCGCGGCGGCGCAGCAGTTCGGCCTCGCAACGCGGCCACCAGATGCAGCCCTTGCATTCGCCGATGCGATGCGGCTCGGTACGCACCTGTCCGTCGGCGACGGCCTGCCTGCGGGCGAAGATCTCGGCGTAATCGGGCAGCAGCGGCGCCATGTCGAGGACGACGATGCAGTCCGCGTCGAGCCCGATGACGCCCGCGGGCAGCGACCCACCGGCCGGCAGGACGACCCCGGCGACCGGGTCTTCCCCCTCGACAGTCTCGGCTGGGAGCGGCTCGGCGGGAGCCGGTGCCAGTCCGAGGTCGATCAGCATCGCGGTGAGCTGCGCGAGACGCAGTTGGTCGCGGCGGTTGCCGCGCGCGGCGCGCGTCCGGTCGGGTGCGGGCCGCCAGCGTTCGAGAGGACTCGTGGTGAGCTTCGGCGCATCGTCGGCGGCGGTGTTGTCCGCCCCCGCGCGGTTGCCCGCCTGATTCCGCGCCGGGTAGGTGACGCGATGGTTGACGACGATGACCGGCACATAGCCCGCCCCGGCATCATCCCCGCCCGCTACAGATGCCCCGTCCTGCACCCACTCCCCGTCCTGCACCCACTCCCTGTCGACGAGGCGCATGCGGACGAGGAGTTCGCTGTCACCCCGGCGACCCCGCTCGCGGTCGGTGGGCAGCGTCGCGTTCCAGATCCACGGCACCCCGTCGGCGCAGGCCCGCCGGGTCGCGGCGAGGCGTTCGGCGCGGCTCGCCTCCGGGTCGATGATGCGGAACGTGTCCGGGGTGTCCGTGTCCAGGGTGTCGGGGTGCAGACCGGCCAGCAGGTCGCGGACGCGCAGCCGGTGCTCGGTCGCGGCGGCCTTGCGTCGGGCCACCGACGGTGTGTCGGCGACCGGTTCGACGTCGGGCCCCTGGCCGGCCGCGGCGAGGGCGGCCGACTCACGGTTCGCGGCGCTGTCGAGCGCCAGCCGATGCTCGCAGCCCGCGAGGTCCCTCGGATGCAGCACGGTGTGCATCGCACTCCACCTCTCGTTCCGGCGTGCCTTCGTTCACATCGACCCTATGTAATGCTTGTATCTAGTCGGGGCCGGGGCGTGTCACCCGGCCTCACGGTTCGCCCACCCGGGACGCCGGGACAACAACCAGCTGAAAGGCCCGTGATGGGATTGTTCTCGTCAGATGGAAAGACCCGTGCGCAGCGGCGGGCGGACGCCAAGGCCCTCAAACGCAAGGCCAAGCTTGAGGCGAAGGCACAGCATTCCGAGCACCGGAAGGCGCAGAAGAAGAGCCTCAAGGACGAGCACAAGTTCCACAAAAAGGGCCTGAAGGCCGAACGCAAGAACGTCAAGCACGCCACGAAGGCGCAGGCCAAGGCCGCCAACGCCGAGGCCAAGGCGATCGAGGCCAAGCAGAAGGCCGACGAGAAGGCACGCAAGGTCACCCCCGCCAACATCAAGCGCTACCTGACCGTGGCGCGGCTGGTGTCGCCCGTAGTCGCACCCCTGGCCTATCGCGGCGCGATCGCCGCCCGTGAGCAGCTCAATCAGTACAAGGCCACCCGCGCCGGGGTCGCACCCGAACTGCTCGCCCAGTACTCCGGGCACGGCGCTCCCCTGGCCGCTCGCATCGAGTCGGCACGCGCCGCTCTCAAGCAGGTTCCGGCCAAGGATCCGTCGGCCGACACCGGGGCGTTCGTCGAGGCCATCGGCACCCGCCTCGACAATCTGGCGGTCGCGGTCGACGCCGCCGAGACGATGCCGCCGGCGCAGCGCCGTTCCGCGCACGCCTCCATCGACGCCGAACTGGGCGCGATCGACGCCGACGTCCTCGCGCGACTGGGTGTCAAGGCATAACGGCCGCGGACTTTCGCCGACACTGATCGGCGGGGCGCCCGAGGCGGGTTTCGGCACTAGGATCGAGGTCATCGGCGGCCGCTGCTGTGCGCGCCGCCCACCCGGCCCGAGGAGCGTGCACCGATGACCGACCCCCACTCCGACACGGGAGATACCGCCTCCCGCACCCCGGACATCGACGTCCCGGACATCGCCCCGGCAGACACCCCAGAAGCAGTGACCCCAGAACCAGAGACGGCAGAACCCACAACCGGGACCACGGCGGTCGAGATCCCGGACGCCAAGATCCAGGACGCCAAGATCCAGGACGCCGAGATTCGGGAGCCCGAACCCGAGGCACCGGCCACCCCCGCACCCGCCGACGACGAGGTCGCCCACGACGACGCCCGGCAGGCCACGTTCGCCCGGCTCCTCCCGGGTGCGGGTGAGATCCCGGCCCCCAATCGCCTGACGCCGCTGGTCGCGGCCGCGGTCACGGCGCTCGCCTCGATCACCGTTGCGGTGATCCTGCGCTACCGCAGCAAAGCCCGCCGGCAGCAGGACTGACCAAAGCACCGCGGCCGGACCCGGGCGCGATGCCCGGATCCGGCCGCAGCCAGGAGGTTTCTACCGCCCGGGCAGGTACTTGAGCGCCCGCACGGCCGTGGGAGTGATAGCCCGGTACAGGCTCTGCGGCACGAACGGCGCCCGGTCGATACCCAGGAAGCGCTGCTCGGCGACGGTCTGCGACTCGCAGTACTTGAGCAGCCCCTCGGTGCCATGCCGACGGCCGACGCCCGAGATGCCCATGCCGCCCATCGGGGCCGCGGTCGACGCCCAGGCGGCGGCGTAGCCCTCGTTGATGTTGACGGTGCCGGCCCGCAGCTGGTCGGCGATGGCGTTGGCCTCGGAGCTGCTGCCCGCGAAGACGCTCGCGTTGAGGCCGTACTCGGTGTCGTTGGCCCGCTTGATCGCCTCGTCGGTGGAGTCGACGGGGTAGATCGACACGACCGGCCCGAAGGTCTCGGCCGCGTAGCAGGTGGCTTCCTCGGTGACGCCGGTCAGGACGGTCGGCTCGAAGAAGAACGGTCCGAGGTCGGCGCGCCGCTTGCCGCCGGCCACGATCGTCGCGCCCTTGGCGACGGCGTCCTGCACGTGCGCCTCGGCGGTCTCGACCTGCGCGGCCGAGGCGAGCGAGCCCATGTCGGCGTTGAAGTCGTAGGTGCCGGCGAGGGTCATGTTCTTGACGTACTCGGCGAAGCGAGTGGTGAACTCGTCGGCAATCTTCTTGTCGACGTAGATCCGCTCGATGGAGATGCACAGCTGCCCCGAGTTGGAGTAGCAGGCGCGGGCCACGCCGGGCACGGCCTCGTCGAGGTTGGCCGAGGCGGTCAGGATCAGCGGGTTCTTGCCGCCGAGTTCGGCGGAGAAGCTGATCAGGCGGCGGCCGGCCTGTTCGGCCAGCGAGGCGCCGGTCTCCGACGATCCGGTGAACATCACGTAGTCGGTGGTGGCCATGATGGCCTGGCCGACGACGCCGCCCGGTCCTGGCACCACCGCGTACAGTTCGCGCGGCAGCCCGGCCTGGTACAGCAGTTCGGCGAGCGCGAGTGCGCAGTAGGGGGTCTGGCTGTCGGGTTTGATCACCACGGCGTTGCCGGCCATGAGGGCGGCGACGGCGTCGGACACGGCGAGGGTGAGCGGGTAGTTCCACGGGCTGATGACGCCGACGACGCCCTTGGGCTGGTACCGCACGCGGACGCTGGTGGCGCCGGGCAGCATGCCCTTGACCTTGTGCTCGGCGAGCATCTTGGGGCCGTTGAGGGCGTAGAAGCGGGCGGTCAGCGCGACGTCGAGGACTTCTTCCTGCGCGTACGAGCGGGCCTTGCCGGTCTCGGCCTGGGCCATGTCCATCAGTTCACCGGCGTGCTTGTGCACGAGTTCGGCGAACGCGTCGAGCACCTTGGCGCGCTTGGCCGGGGAGAGCTGCGCCCAGCCCTCCTGGACGACGCGGGCGCGGTCGACGGCGGTCTGCAGGTCCTCGGCGGTGCCGACGGGGATGGTGGCCATCTCGGCGCCGCTGAACGCCTCCAGCACGGGCCGGGTGGCGCGGTCCTCGGGCTTGTCGATGGCGGCC
>WBZQ01000558.1_pt1 | contig 29362 bp, 43 predicted proteins | sample 5204251 | NCBI WGS metagenome assembly WBZQ01 (sample SAMN12412402, study PRJNA552823) | activated sludge metagenome | isolation source: activated sludge from nitrification reactor of wastewater treatment plant... | place: USA: Virginia | collected 2017-09 | reverse complement strand
ACCGCTTCCAGTCCTACCTTCGCCTTGAATTCCGCACGATGCACCTTGCGCTTCTTGCTTTCACTCATGCTATCGCCCTCCTCGGACAATAGCTTAAACCGGTGTCTCAAAATCGGGGACCACTATAACTGTCATGACGCATGGAGAATGGGTCATGCTTGATAATTGTCGGTTGCTAACCTAACTCAACTAGGTATTGAGGACTATTACTATGGTGAGTTACACTTTACAATTAAAAAAGCGAGTAAGGATGAATGGATCTATCGCATTCAGTTGGCCCTACCTGGGTCACTTGCCGGAATGGGAGTTATATTGAAGTCCGTTGAATTTTGAATGAGGGGCTCCTGCCGTAGAATACTCTACGGGCACACAGGAAAGGAGCCACTGATGAGGCGGGAGACCAGACAACGGAAACAGGTGTTGGCAGGATTGCGAGCGATGACGGGTGAGGACCGAATGCTGGGGATCCTGGTCCGTGTCATTCACTCCGGGAAACAAGCGTTGGATGCGGTGATGCTGGAGATGGGACGGATGGTGGGTGAGAGTATCATGCTGATGGAGCGCGAGGAGATCGCGGGACCGGACTACCATCCGACGGACCCTGCTCTTCAAAAGTGGGCGCATGAGGACGGCTCGATCTTCCTGGGAGATCAGAAGGTCAAGGTGACGCGCCCCCGCTTGCGGCACGTGACGCAGGGAGAGCTGACCCTGCAGTCCTATGCCCGGATGCGTGCGCCGGGGGCATTTTCGGAGGAACTGTTGGCGAAGATTCTCCGAGGCGTGTCGGCGCAGCGCTACGCGGACACCGTGATCGAGGCCGCAGGGGCGTTCGGCGTGTCCGCCTCCTCGGTCTCTCGCAAGCTCGTGGAGCTGACCGCGACGAAACTGACGGCCTTCCAAAAACGATCTCTGGCCGACGTCACGCCATTTGCCCTCTTTTTCGACACAATCCACCGGGGGGGCGAGGCGTTTCTCGTCGCTCCGGGGGTGGACCAGGGTGGGGAGAAGAAGGCCTTGGGGTTCTGGCAGGGCTCTTCAGAAAATCACGAGATCTGTGAGGCGCTGTTTGTGGACCTGGAGCGTCGCGGGCTAGTCCTCTCCCGCCGAATTCTGTTCGTCACCGATGGCGGCAGTAGGCTGATCAAGGCGCTTCGAGCCCGGTTCGGTAAGAAGCTGGTGCATCAGCGGTGTGCCATTCACAAGAGCCGGAACCTGCAGCGGCATCTGGCAAAACCCGTTCGCAACGAGGCTCATCGGCGACTCATGGCGGCCTTGGAGCAGAGCAGCTATGCCGATGCTCGACGGATGCTGATAGAGTTGGAGGCGTGGCTGCGGACCAAGAACGAGTCGGCGGCCACATCGCTCCGGGAAGCCTTTGAGGAATTATTGACTCTGCATCGGCTGAAAGTCCAGCCCCTGCTGCGCAAGACGCTCATATCCACCAATCCGATCGAGAGTATGTTCTCGCTGGTCCGGCACAGTGAGCGGAACCTCAAGCGAACCCGCGGGAGTGCGATGCGCCACCGCTGGCTGGGGACCGTGCTGCTCTGCTGTGAGCAGCGGTTCCTGAAGGTCAAGGGCCATGCCGAGATTGCGCAGGTCAGGGCCACAATCGAGGCCGAGCAGGCAGAGGCGGCCTCTGCGCCGAGCAAGAAGGCAGCCTGACAAGAACTATAACCATGGAGCGACTCAGAACATTTTCAACGGACATCTTGATAAATCCCTGGAAGGGAACATACGGTGCGGGCTGTACGGTAAGACCAAGTGATGCTTCACAAATCAATGGGTTGGCATTCGGGTCAATTGTGTACTTGAAACCTAGCCCTAGGGTGTCATAAGGCATTGATTATGCCTCAACAGTAGCAACCTTAGCATACAATATTATTCACCAACTCGTCCAACGACCCTATTAAGGCCGCCCAGTTGAGCGAGGCCACAATTCCGCTCTTTCGGATGATGCAGGGTCGGAGGGGCAGCTCTCAGGGCAGCCAATGACGCAGCTGGATGCCTACAGCATGATTCGCCGCCGGGCAACCGACGTGGGTATTCGCACCAAGATCGGCAACCATTTTTTTCGTGCCACCGACATTACCGAATATCTGCGCAACGGCGGAAAGCTCGAAATTGGGCTGCAGATGGCCAACCATGAGAGCGCCCGCACGACGGGCCTCTATGATGATCGGCGCACCGATCAAGTCTCGCTGGATGAGGTCGAGCGGATGTGATTTACTCAGAAGTCAGCAACTTAGACAACATAAACAACCATGTAACCTGCATGGATATTGGATGTGCTGTTGTTCAAATTTATAACTTCTGAGTAAGGAGCAGCCCATGACAACTCACAGTCACCCATCAAAAGTTCAGTCGGTCACGAAGTTCACATGCGGCAGCAGCACTGCGACCGTCGGGAAGAACGAAGGGGAGAAAGGCATGTTCTACAACGTGACCATTACCCACTCGTACAAAACGAGTGAGGGGACGTGGAAGCGCGGACTCGTTCAGCCTGAGCGACCTCGAAGTGGTTTCGGTCTTCCTCGGCCACGCTAACCTGTGGATCATGGAGCGGAGTGGCCGCTGACCGACCTCGGCCGGGGGCGTCCATCTTCACTCCCACGTCCACACAGGATAGATGAGACTTTGGATGCGCATGCGGTGCACGGGCCCAAAGTAGCGCGCATCGAAAGAACGGCTGTTGGTGTCCGACATCAAGAAGAGTTCCGACGAGGCCAGCACATGATCGGTCGCTCGAAACCGTGGAAGCGGTCGTCCCATCGAATCCGCCTCGAGCGGCTGGCTCGCTGGAAGAAGCGTCCCGTTGATTGTCACACCCTCACCCGTCACGCTCACGACATCATGGTCTGACGCCACAACCTTTTTCATCATGGACCCGTATCCGCCGGGGCAGAATCCCGCCCCGATGTAGCCCCGCTCCTTCGCCAGGTCAAACTCCGGGCGCTTCGGAGGACACCACAACACAGAAGCCCCCTTCACAATCGGATCGTGCGACATCCGATAGAGCCCAAGCGGAATACTGCGCGTGGTGTTGAGACGAAGACCGGCTTGATGCGCTAGGACGAGGCCCAGTGCGAGACAGAGACCTGCGATCACAATCGGGTGACGCAAGCGGCTCCACCAGGTCATAGCTCAATCTTCACGGCCTGTGGAACATGTGGGTCACGCAGCGTATCACTCACCGCCGGGGGTGGAATTGCCGCGCGAGCCGCAAAGATGGGATCCTGAAAAAAGAGCAGCTGCCGGCCGTAGATCGCCGGAAACCCCGCGACGTAGATCACCATATCCCCGGCTTCAAGGATCTGCCCTTGCACGTCTTTCTTCGGCCCCGGCATGCGAAGACATTCATCGGGGGTGAGCAACGGCCGTTGCACCTCGTGGTGCGTGCGGGATTCCTGCGCCTGCCACATGCTCATACGGCGTCGGCTCACCGTCAGTTTGTCCTGGATGACGGTCGTCTGTCCCGTCAGACGCGAGAGATGTTCCGCCGTTTCGAGGCGATTGGGCGGAAACGCATTTTGGATGTGGCAGTTGGAGCTGATCGCTTCATCCGCGCCGTACCCGGTCTCCCGGCTCCTGAGCTGGTTGATGTCCTGACAGATGAGATAGAACTTCAGCCCGTAGCCCGCCATGAAGGCGAGAGATTCTTGAAAGATCTCGAGTTTGCCCAGACTCGGAAACTCATCCAGCATCCCAAGCAAACGATGGGCGTAGGCGGCCTTGGTCGTCAGGTGTGGCGCTGTGGATCGGCCCCCGAGGCGTTCAAGCAGGCCCATGCATCCGGATGGTGGAACCCTCTCTCGATGAACGGCACTCGTGTCGGTGAGCAAGCGCAGTGCCATGGCCACGAACACGCGAATCAACGGACGCAACCGGGCTTTGTCGTTCGGCTTGGTGACGAGGTACAGACTCACCGGACTCGCATGGTGCATGAGATCTCGAATCCTGAACTCGGAGGCGCTGACGTTGTGGGCGACAAGAGGATCACGATACAGCGCGAGGTAGGATTTTGCGGACGAGAGGACCGAGCCCCCTTCCTCCTCCGGTCGATCCAGCATGTCTCGGGCCGCGGCGCCCACCACGGGATGCACCTGCCCGTTCACATGCCCGTAGGCCGTCATCTCCTTCCACAGTTCGGCGATAGGCCGTTGTGGATCGGCCAGCATCCGATCGACAGCGGGTAAGGAGGTGGTCGTGCCGTCCTGTCGGGCCTTGTAGAGCGCGTGCAACATGACGCCGACCAGCAAGGCTTGGCTCGTCTTCTGCCAGTGGGATTCCAGTCCGCGGCCGTCTGGATCGACGAGGATCGTGGCCAGATTCTGCACGTCGGCCACTTCGTGTTCGGTGCCGAGCCGAACTTCATCCAGCGGATTCCACCGGACCGTGCCCTGGGCGGCGGCCGGTTCAAAACGTAAGACTTTATTCTGCGCGTGGTGCTGTCGCCATCCAGCGGTGAGCTCCCACAACTCCCCTTTCAGATCCGCGATGAGGGCGCTCTGCGGCCAGGACAAGAGCGTCGGAATGACCAAGCCCACCCCTTTGCCCGATCGCGTGGGCGCATAGGTCAAGACATGTTCCGGCCCACTGTGGCGCAAGTAGTGCAGCGTGCCTTTGCCATCCAGCCACCCGCCCACATACACACCATCAGAGGAAGATTGCGGCGTGCCGTTGAACCAATCAAAGACGGTTCGTGCTCGAGGCAGCAACGTGGCGTCTTCGAGATCCGCTCGGTTCGCCCACCGGGCGGAGCCGTGGAGAAAGGGATTGGGGCGAGGCCGTGACGCCTGGACGGTGCGCACGATGGCAAGACACAGGAGCCCACTCGCTGCCACGATCATGCCGACTCCTCCGGCCTGCCGGAGCTGCAGCGGATAGTCGTACGCCCACCGCCAGGCCCATTCAAGAATGGCCCAGGGCTGATACAGCGCACCAACATGCTGACCAAGTACCGCTTGATACTGGAAGGTATGGGCAAAATATTGGGTGGCCGCCTGCAAGCCAACGACGAGGGAGGCACAGGCGAGGAAGGGAATGACCAGGCCTGGTTTGGGGTGTGGAGCCCGAACCTGGGGACCCACCGCATTGTTGTAGGTCGTGCTCATCGGCGTCGTCCTCTTCCAAGTCTGATCGATCCTGACGCGTTCAGATGAAGCGTGCGCCCTCGTGTGAACGATTGAAGCCGTTCGTACGTGGCTTCATCAACGGGAAGCACCAAAGTCTCGTCCTGCCGATGGACCAACGCGAAATGCCTGCTTTCGATCTTGTTCACGGAACCGAACTGCACCATCCCCTCGTCTCGTGCCTCGAACCGTCTGACGGTCGGGGTGCGAATGACCTGCAACCGTGTTCGTTCCTGTTCGGCAAGGTCGCGGAGGACGGCCTCACTCGGTGGGGTGAGTGACGGTGCGGCCTGCGTGGACCGTGACGCCTGCGCTGACGGGTGCGCGTGGATGGGAACGTCTCGATGCAGATGGTGCTGAATCAGTGTCGTCAGAGGAGCTAGGTCGCCAGAGAACGAACGTCGCGAGGCATCGAGCATGTCTGCCTGAGTAATGTGCTCCCACGCAATGGCATAGTCATGTTCTCGCGCTAACTGGCTGACAAATTCCCGTTGCGCTCGGCCATTCCCTTCCCGGAAGGGATGCAGCGCATTCAACTCGGCCAGATAATGCACCGTACGCTCACTAAAGGCTGCTGGCTCAAGGCCGCGGAGATAGTTCTCCTCCGCCAGTTCACGAAAGATCGTCCCAGCGGCGCGTTCAAGATAGGCATGGTGCGCAAAGCGGCTCGTGTCCTTGATGACATCCACCGTCCGCAAGTGTCCCGCCCAATCATATAGATCACCGAACAGATGACGAGGAATCGCTTGCAGATGGGGAAGATCGAACGCGCCAGGAATGGTCTGGTGCGTCAGTTCACGCGCGCGTTCGGCGACGAACTGCGCCTCGGTCTGTTCTAACGTGGTTGCGTCGCTAATGCCCAAGCGGTTCTTGAGCACCCCCGTTGCCGGATCGACTGACTCATCGTGGCTGGAATATCGGGACATTCGGGAAACGGTTGTAGAGTTTCCTGATCAGATCGTCGCTGGACATTTCACCACGTGCGATCTTGCGCATGTCCTCGACCGTCTCGGCGGGAACCGTCAATCCTTCGAGCGCCTGCTGCGCAACGGCATCGTCAACCGCATCGAGATTGCGCTGGATTTCGGCTTCGGTCAGCATAGGAGTACCTTACCCCAAATGCCCCGTCACAACAAGGTGAACGTACACACCGGGCGACGACATTGACCACGTGGGAAACACACAACCAGTTCTGATACGTTCCGGTTGGAAGCGTGAAGGGGTGCTAGCTATGCCCTCTGTCTTCGTCACTCTGCTGCTGGTGATCGTGGGTGTGGCGTTGTTCGATGAGGAGTGTGCGAATCTGCTCCCGTAAGAGGGGCAGGTCGGTTCTCACCGTACCCCATAGGATGTGCCAATCCACGTCAAAATATTCATGGGTGATTTTGTTGCGCATGCCCCGCAGCTCAACCCACGGCAATTCAGGATGTTGTTCGACAAAGGTGGGATCCATTCTCTGAATGTGATTGGCCGCTTCTCCGATGACTTCTATATTACGGACGACCGCATCCTGAACCTGCGGGTTCTGATAGAGCGCACCCACATCGTTGAGCGGGCCTACGTACCTGACCGCCCGATCAATGGCTTCCACCATGTGTTCAAGATAATCTTCGACGCGTTCCGGGTGCTTCATAGAGGCTCGGCCTGTTGCAACACACGATCCCGGAACTTGATCGATAAGAAGTGTGGGGTCAGCACAGACACGGGCACACCCAACAGTTGTTGGGCCTCGTGCTCAAGCCGTGCCAAGGTGAACAACGTGGTGGAGTCGGTCGGATCGACCAGCAAATCTAAATCACTCTCGTCGGTGTCCACACCAGCTAAGACGGAACCGAACACGCGAGGACGCAGCACCCCATGACGGCTGATGATGTGCCGCAGCGCGTCACGGTGCAGGGTCAGGGCTTCTGACGGTTTCATCAGACTACCGTAACGGGAAACAGCCAATTCACGCAAGAGCCTTGCGAAAATCTGCGGTGTTATTCAACGCCGTCGTCATACTCTTCATCGTCGACCACGTCTTGCACGATGGTGCCCCGCGTCGTGAAGTCAATAATATTGGCATCCCTCTGACCGCTCGGATGCCGCGCCGCGCAGCGCCCGTGGTCGAGCCGGTCACCACTGTCGCGGCATTGAGGGGTGGCCGACTGTGAGGCTCGCACGTGAGGACCCACCGCATTATTGTAGGTGGGGCTCATCGCCGGTGTCCTCTCCCCAGCCTGATCGATCCTGACGCATTCAGATGAAGCGTGCGTCCTCGCGTGGACGATGTAAGTCGTTTGTAGGTGGCCTCATCGATTGACAGCACCAAGGTCTCATCCTGACGATGGACCAATGCGAAATGCGTCCCTTCGATCTGCTCCACAGAACCGAACTGCACCATCCCCTCGTCTCCTGCCTCAAACCGTCGAACGGTCGGGGTCCGTATAACCTGTAATCGTTTCCGTTCTTGTTCTACAAGACGCCGGAGCATCGCATCACTCGGTGGCGTGAGTGGTGGTGTTGTCTGCATCGGAGCGGTGGCCGATGGAGTCTCTGCGGTAGAGGGGCATGGCGAGTCCCGCACGTGACGTTGGCGCTGTGCTTCTAGTCTGGCATCATCGAAGCGAATGGTAAGATGGGAGCGCCCCGCGACCTCTGCCACCCGGGTTTTAAAGGCATCGGACCCCGACACCGCAATCGTGGTGCCGTATTTCTGCGCGGCGAGTCGGAGCGCGGCGTCGATGCCGTCATTCGTGACTTCACGCGAGACCTGTAAACGGGTCCCGTCGTCACGGACGGCCGAGAGCCCGACCCGATAAATGATCGTGCCCTGTTTCGTCACATAGTCCTGCTTCGCGCCCACGACCGCGTTCATCAGTCTCGTTCCAACCACCGTGATCGTGTCACCAGTCAGACCGTGCGCGGCCTCTCGAGCACGTAACGCACGCAAGGCTTCCTGGTCGCCCGCGAGCGCCTGCTGGCGCAACCAATCAGCCCACGTCAGTCTGGTGGAGCGTGCGGTGATAGCGACACCGTCCCGTCGATGCTGATCGAGAATCTGACGGAGATCAGATCGAAGCGTCTGCGACACCGTCGCGTAGAGGAGCTTCTTCGTGATCCGTCCGCGCATGGTCAATTTGATCGTGTCCCGTTTGATCTGTGCCGCTCGCTTCGCGGCGTCCATGGCGTGTGCCTTGCGGGTCCGCGCCTCCTGCATCGCGACCGCTCGTGCTTGAGTGCGGGTGAGCCGGTCTTGTTGATACCGCGCATAGAGCGCCCGGGTATCCATGCGGCTCCGAACCGGTGTCGGTGCATAGCGTCTGGTAGGCGTCGCGGTCTGAACGGGACCGGGAGGCTCAAACCGACCAAGGCGGCGTTCAAGGGATTGTTTCGAGAGGTCCCGCGCCACCGAGCTGGCCCGCACAAAGGTCCCCTGCCCGTCCGTGATGACCAACCCTTGGCCGCGCGGTTGGATGGCCAAGCCATGCTGACGCAGCACCTGGTGCAATGCAGACCAGGACTGCGCGGCACGCAGGTGGTCAACACACTCCCGCTGCATCCATCCGATCAGGCTTTCCGTCCCCGCCTGCCGTTCCATATCTGACGCCCGATTCTCCCCACTGGTTTTCCGGACCTGGTGATGGTCCCGTTCGAGATGAAAGACGTCTTCCAAACTGTCGCACAATTCTCCAAAGGCCCGATAGGCCTTATACGGCTCATGGAGGGTGTAGCGGGTCGGGTGGATTTTGTTGATCGCCAGATGCAGATGCACGTTGTTGGTGTCATGGTGGAGCACGCTCACCCGCTGATGTTCCCCAAATCCCAATCGCTGACAGACGCGGGCTTCAATCGCGCGCAGGGTCGCCGCCGAGGGCAGTTCACCGGGCCGGAAACTGATGATGAGATGATAGGTCTTATCCGACTGCGCTCGGGTGTTGAGCGATTGGGTATTGAGCATTTCGAGTGACGCCGCGTCGTGCCGATCGCTCTGACAGTTCGTCAGCGTGATCTCCCCGACCCGTTCCTGTCGACCTTGGGTGTTCGTCAGATAGTCCACGAGAGACACGACGTTACTCTTCCGCAGGGTTCGCATCGGTACATGCTTGATGATCATGTGCCGTCGTCCTTCTGTGAACTCCTGTCTGAGCTCGTGCGTGAACTCGTCAAGGGGTCGGCCTGTGGCCGAAGGACCTTCTGCATTAGCACCAACATCTGATCCTGCGTCCGGTCGATCTTCTTCAACGTCTCGCGGATGGTGCGGGCGTCGATCCCCGGGGCGGGCTTCCCGTTCGAGAGCCACAATTTTAGGAGTCCGCCGAGTCGTCCCAGATCCCCATTGATTCTGACCAACTCCTCTACTTGATGGTTGTCCACGATGCTGCGGATGGGATAGCCCATGCCGACACGCAAGAGATAGGACGACTTACTCAGTCCGGTCGAGCGGGCTTGTTGCTCGATGGTCTGCCGCTCGTTTGGGAAACAATAGACTTTGATCGGTTGGTAGTCTTTGCGATTCTTCGGTTCTTTTGCCTTCATCTGTCTGTTCCGCAGGATAGGCCCCCCGTTGAGCGCGGAGGCGCGAAGAAGGGAATTGTGAAGGGTGGCGCACCAGTCACACTGGTGGGTCCCCTTCACCTATCCTGCCCCGCATTGTAAGTCTTATGGTCTTCTGAATCTAGTGTATTAACTCTGATTAACTCTTAATGTCCGTGATAGAAATCTTGTAGATTCTCGGCTTAAATCTGTATAGTCTCATGATGCCATGCGGAAAAAGCTGGTACGAGACACTGACACTCCCGGCGACACAGCACGGCCGCTCTCGGCGCGGGTGCTCGACTTCGCCAATAAAACGGCGCCCCGAGCCACCAATCGTGTGCGGATCTTGGCGTTGGCCCCCGACATTCGCCGGGCGATCCAGGATGGATGGCCCATGTCGCTGATTTGGAAGACGCTGCAGACAGAAGGCACGCTCACCTGTGGCTACGACACGTTTCGGGCCCATGTGAAGCGGCTGTTGCAAGAGCCCGCTGGTGGTCGTGCGGCACTGCCGCCGACTCAAGACCACCCTCCGTCCGCTCCGTCCGCCTCGTCGAGCGGCTTCATCTTCAACCCCGTACCGAACAAGGAGGAGTTATTCTAATGGCCACGATTCATCTGATCTTACAAGGCAAAGGCGGCGTCGGAAAATCAATGATTGCGGCCTTCATCGCGCAATATAAACTGGGCAAAGGGAGGCTCCCACTCTGCATCGATACCGACCCGGTGAATGCGTCCTTTCAGGCCTATCAGAGCTTGAAGGTACACCGCCTCACCATCATGGAGGGCGATGAGATCGATCCGCGCAGTTTTGATCAACTCGTGGAGCTCGTGGCGAAGGCCAAAAGCGATGTGGTGATCGACAATGGGGCGAGTTCGTTTGTACCGCTCTCGGCCTATGTGATCACGAACCAGGTTCCGACCTTGCTGCGTGACATGGGGCATCAGCTGGTCGTGCATACGGTGGTCACGGGAGGGCAAGCGTTGTCCGACACGGTGCACGGGTTTGCCCAGCTCGTGAAACAGTTTCCGACTGACGTCCAGTTCGTGGTCTGGCTGAATCCCTACTGGGGTCCGATTGAGTTGGAGGGCAAATCGTTCGAGCAGATGAAAGCCTACACCGCGCACAAGGATCGGGTCTCGGCTATTGTGCGGCTTCCCGATCTCAAAAAAGAAACGTTTGGGCGAGACCTGAGCGACATGCTCCAAGCCCATCTGACCTTTGATGAGGCCATCGCCTTGCCCTCGCTCACGATCATGGCACGGCAACGGTTGTCGATCATCAAGAAGCAGCTCTTTGAACAGTTCTCTGCCGTGCCGGTGTTGTGATGGGCGAGGATCCCACCGATGACTTGCTCAAGGAAATTGCCTCGAAGCATGGCGTGGCGCTGGACCGAGAGGACCCGATCCTGATCGTGCAGACGATGCACACACGGTTGTTGGCTGAGAGCCAGCACGCGCAACACGTCATGCTCGAGGACTATCGCAAGACGCTCGAAGCCCTGCTCGATCGATGGGGCGCGGAGACGAAAGCCAAAGCGGAACGGATCGTCACGGCGTCGCTCACCGCCACCACAGAGACCATGAAGGCACAGATGGCGACCCACACCACGGACCTGGCCGGATCGATCCGGAACGAAGTCACCAGTGTGCTGGAACAGATTGAGACGAGGATACGCCGGGCCACCACCCTGGGGTACCTGAATCTCCTCGCAGCGCTGGTGATGCTGCTGGCAGCGGTCATCATCTACTGGATCCTACGTTGCTAACGACTACCCAGGAATGACTGAGGACGAGACATGGGAGCGAAGAAAAGTTTGTCGGCCAGGGTGCAAGCACGGGCGCAACGGGTCTCCCCTGCCGCACGCAATCGAGCGCAGATCGTCGCCCTTCGGCACGAGATCGAGCAAGCGCTGAAGGATGGCTGCTCGCTCGCGATGATTTGGAACACGCTGCAGGAGGAAGGCACAATTCAGTTCGGCTATGAGACGTTTCGAGCTCATGTCCGCAAACTAGTCCGCCCTCTTTTTGAGACACTCCCCGATTCCCCTCCGATCAGGAGGGGTTCAGGACCCGTGAAGCAGCTGTCGACGGGGCGGCTCATGGGGCGAGCAACCGCGCCAGCCAATGGTCAGGAGGCTGGCACGCCTGCAGCGTCCCATCCGCCGATCTCAAAATCCGGCGTCCCCGCCCCGTCGTGGGTGAGGGGCGGGAAACGCAATAGAAAGAAGGAAAGGGAGTCATGATGCCCTCCCCTCCTCCCTGCTGTCCCATCGCACCAGCTCCATTCCTCCTCAGTCTTTCGGCGCGGGCAACGCATCAGGATAGTGCTTGGCGAGGATCCGATTGAGTCGCGTCACCAGATCCGGTCTCTTGAAGGTCACGTGCCCGTTCTGATTTTTGAACAGCCGAATGGAGACATAGTCATTCTCAGCGGGCTTGGGCCACTCTGAGGTCCTCTGCATCGCCTCGGCAATGAGACGATAGGCTCCTCTCCGATGATCGGCCTCCGGCTTGCCATCACAGAGATGAAAGACGCGGAAGAGATCGTCCAAATGATCGGTCTGCCGCAGATTGGCGCTTCCGTACGAGGTTAAGTACGTCATCACCATCCGCTTCCCAAATTTCTGTGGCAGATTCGTCTTGTAGTCCCATGAGAGACGGCGGAAACACTCAAGCACCCCCTGCTCGAACATGTCCACGCGTGAGTCATGGAGCGTGGCAAAGGTGGCGCGAATGGCCTCGCGTGTCAATTCCGGCACCTTCTCCGCTCCGATTTGCTCATCCACATCCTTGCGTTTCGACGCAGACATGATCGAGCGCATGCCGGAATCGTGTAACAGCGTGGTCCATCCACCGGCATCGACACAGGCCTGGAATGTCTCAAGAAGCGTCGTTCTGTTGGCACACTCACCTGTCATGTGGAGGCCGTTGCTTCGCCACCCTCGGGCCATTGAGAAGTCAGGGAATCCGAGCCGTGCCGCAGTCGCCAGGGCGTGGGCCTGCTCTAATTTTTCCAATGCCTCTTGAAACAAGATCAGGACCGCCTCCCGTTGCTGCAACAGATTGGCGATGCTGAGGCTCGGGATCAGCTCATGTTCTTGTCCTGCGTCACCGTCCGAGCTCACAAAGATGGTTTCCGCTTGGTTCGTCATGATGGCGTCCTTTCTGTTCCCACGATTGGGCTCTCGTCTGGAATCTGAAACGGGCCGACCCAGGCACCTGGTTGAGGCGTTGCGGTGAGGTCGGCCACGATCTGGTCTGGTGTCGCGTGATCGACACCCTGTCGCGTCCAGCGTGCACGTGCGTGTCGCTCTGGATCACCCATTTGCGCTCCTTCAAAACGAAAAGCAGACACGGGGGCCTGTCGCTGACAGACTTCGCACATGGCAAAGGCTGTGTCGTCGTCGTCCGTGTCGCCCTCGTCATCAAGGAAGGGCGTCCCTTCATCACGGAGCATCACGCGCGTGATCACGTCAACGGTAAACGGTCCCCAGCTCTGGCAGTCCGGACAGTGCCAGTCCTCGCCTTCATTCCTATTCGGTAATTCGTCGATCCTGTCTGGTGTCATGATGCTGTCCTTCCTTCCTCGTCCTCGACTGTTGTCACGCTGCATTCATTCGCTACATGGTCATTGGTGTGAAGGAGGGTTCACCCTTCCCCGTCCAGCCAGCCTTCATCGGCGAAGGACACGTGCCGCCCCTCCCCCATCACAATATGGTCGAGGACACGAATGCCCAGTAACTCGCCCGCGCTGACGAGTCGCTTCGTCAACGTGCGATCCTCTAGGCTTGGCGTGGGATCTCCACTGGGGTGGTTATGCGAAAAAATCACGGCCGCCGCGCTCATGCACACGGCGGCTTTAAACGCCTCCCTCGGATGCACGATCGAGAGCGTGAGGCTCCCGACCGACACGACCTGATAGCCGACCGGTGTGTTCTTCGCGTCGAGGAACACCACGACGAATTCCTCGTGTGGTCGCCCATCGAAGTGGGCCCGGAGAAAGCGGCACACCTCACTCGATTGAGAGAGCCGTGGCGCACCATACAAGGCCGAATGTGGCTCCCTGACGACCTGCAGCCGATAGAGGGGGATACAGACTGACGTGGTTGAATTCTGGTTCTGGTTTTCCGGTACGATCTTCTTCGTCATCTTTTCGCCTTTCCCTTCCGTGTGATGCCTGGTCAGGGAGTCGGAACGGCTGCCACCGTTCCGGCTCCCGCTTGTGTGTTTAGCGTTGATTCGTTTCATTCACGTAATTCAGCTGGGCCACACGCTCGATCGATGCCAGATCCTGGCGCATGCGCTCGCAGTAATGACGGAGATCCGTGAGGAAATCGGACAGCACTGTTTCGACAGCAGCGCCGGGCTCCCGTAGGGCTGCCACGCGATAGTAGGTCAGCGCCTGTTCCACTCGATCCGCCCGGATCGCATTCGGATGCCTCTTGACCCTCCGAACATTCGCCCGATACATCGTTGTTGTGTTCATCCTCGTGTCCTTTCTGTTGAACTGTCTCCCCATGAGAACAGCCACCCACGAGACCAACGGCCACATCGCGTCGACCGGCCCACCGGTCTCTTTCCACAACATGTGTTGCGCCTCTCACGCACAGCAGGAGGCGCAACACCATCTCCGAATCTGTGGCCACGGACGCGTGCGAGCGTGACAGCCCTCCGGGCCGTTGGCTGGCGCGGTTGCTGTCGGGAGTGCCACACACCGTGGGGGGCGAGGGAATTGGATGGAATGGAAAAAGAGTCAGCACGGTCGAGCCGCCGCAGGCGACACGACTGTGCTTAATGAGAGGCACGGCGCTGGCGCGGTGCCACCATACTGGTGGAACGTGCCAACACACTCGTGGGTCAGGATCGGAGAGATCAATTATGGAAAAGGAAGGGAAAACGGGTCTGATCAGACAAGGCCGACGAGCGAGCGAGGCCCGCCGGCCCTGTGGAGCGAATCAGTCGATCGCTCGAACGATCAGGCCGGCCTCGGGATGCTCGCCTGCGAAATCACGCAACAGATGAAAGTACTGGGCGATCCGAGGACCACGTGGATCGTCTTCCAACAGGAAGGACAGGTGGCTGAACGTGAAGAGTGACACGATGATCCCGGCGGCATCCCCCGAGACCGTGGCGTCAAAGAAATTGTCCGCATGAATGAGGTGATACCTCACATGACTCGGTGCGAGATAACACCCGCCGTTGCTCAAGTCATAGAAGTGCCAATACCCGCCGGTGTAGGTGGGACACAGTTTGGCGAACTGCGCGTAGAGACAATTCTCCACCGTGAGCATGTGCGTGCCAAAGTGGCGGGGCAGAAACTCGAGCCGGTCCTCTTCCGGCACCACGGTCGCTACGATCGCTGGTTGTTCGTTGTTGAATGGTTTCATGTCATTCCCTCCGCGTTGTCCCAGGCGGAATTGCCTGAGTGGAGGGTCTTGGTCACACCGCACGCGCAGCCGTCAGGGCCGTGTGACACACGCTCGCGAGCACGAGGCGCAGCCGCGCGCGGAGGCCTTGACGTCGAGACCGGTGTGATAGCCTCACGACACACTGGCAAGCACGCCCCCTCCCCTCCTGTCTGTCAGCGGTCTTTCTTCCCCACCGATGTGAGTGACGAGACCGGATTGCGTAGGCGTCGTCGCACGGTCCATCCGCGCGGCGCCGATGGACGGTGCCAATCAAATACAGGTGCGGCACGGCGCGTGCGCGGTGCCGTCCATCGGTCTGTGTGATTGGGGTCATGTGCAGGGTGTGAGTCCCGCCGTCTGGCGGGATGAGCGAAGCGAACCAGGAGCCGCGCGGTCGCCGCAGGCGAGACGCCAGAACGACCTTAGTTATACCACCATGAGGGGACCGCGCCGCTCACGATCACGGCGATGATGGACCACCTCTGAAAGGACTGCCGCAGAAGGGTTCCTCGACGTTGATGCCACGTGGCTTGGTGTGGGGCATGAACGACCACCAAGGATCCTGGTGGGTGTTGATTGTCGTCACCCACACCCACCGTCTGCTTGCGGCCAAGAGTGGACGTTCGGCGTCGAGACCGCACTACCATAAAGCGGTCCTCAGCCCTGTCGCATTGACGTTTGAACTCAGGCCATGGCCTGTCAGGGCTGTCGTGTCTGCAACGAATTATTTGGGGGGGGTCCTCAACGAGACAAAGGCTTCGTACCTTTATAGCGGGTTGGAAACGCCCTATACCAAGTATCAATCCAGCCATAGATGTCAGCTAACAGCTCAAAGCAGAGCACAACCTGCTCATACGTTTCAGAAGAAGACTCTACTTGGTTTCCATGAAATATTGGATTTCTCAAGTTCTTGTAGAACTTCTGCAGCTCCTGAAATAGAGATTGGTTATAAACGGACAACTTGTTTTCTACGGACACAAATTCTGGCAGCTTGTCGTATATGGCAACGACCAGCTTCCGGTTAAGGGTGCATGGATTGTCTATTCCCCCTCGCACCTGCTCAGACAAGTCCCCCTTTAGCTCAAGCTCATAACTCACAGCAGCCGATACGTAAGCCTCAAGGCCCAATATGGAGCGCTGCAACATCAGCGTTAATAGGTCATGGGGCATTCCATCCCATGCCATGGATGGGACGTGCACTGGGTACTTCGATAAGTCGAAGAGTGTCTCTCGAAAGTCGTCCGATTTCAGAAGCTCAAGATACTCCTCGAACTCCTTTCGGAGATTCATTATCGGAATGTTCGAGGTTCTTAGTGTTAGCTGCTTGCGCATGACCTTCACGAAACCCCTAACTTTCGAAATCACCAGCGGTGCCGCGTAGCGGCAGCGTCTGGTACATTGAGTAGTTAGGCAACAGGAGAACCATGCTTGAGATATCGTAGGTGAATTTTGTTGGCAACTTTTAGCTTGCCAGACAGAACCTGTTGCCAGGCAGCCTCAAGGGTGAGATTAGGCCAATGGCTTGTTAAAAGATGAATATGTGAGCCATGAGCCCAGTGATTTCTTTTGGTAGCCGTATCGCGTTGATCAAAATAAACCAGATACCAATATGTTTGGGATGGCGTGTAAAACAAATGTGCAGCAAGACAACGGCGTTCTTGGAGCATCTGAAATACCTTCGAAACGGCTTTTTTGGACTTCCTTTTGAGAGGCCCTACGCCATTTTGGTTAAGTGCTGAAATTTCCTCTGCTGAGGGGTTGAGGTGAGGCCCTACCTTTTGATCAAAGTGGCATGCATATCTATATGGATCCAAGACACCAGCTTTTCCGGCAAGGATAAGTGCTACCAAGTCACTCTCATGAACAAAAATCTCTCGGCAGTACTTCTCAAGTTCTCTCTTTGTCTCGATGTCGAAGAGACGAATCAACTTTTCTGGTTGGTCTGATTCAAGCACTTGGCTATTCACTCGGTGAGTTGCCTAACAATGAGAACCGGATCTGCCATGTTCTGTCCGCGTAACACATCTTCAATAATCGCGAACAATATCCCATCATCGACGCTGGTGCAAATCGCTGCTTTTCAATTCGGTGATCGACTGCTTTGGGTCGAGACCTGCTAGCGGCCAATGTGAGACATTCGCATGCTCTTCACAAAGTTTCCACAACGCGGACCGCCATGACTGGAACATGGGGGTGGCCCGCTACAGTTTCGGGTGTCTCTTGATGCACAACAGTTGGTTGCCCCCGCGTTGAAGCTCGTACTGAACCGTGTGTATCTGAGCCGTGTATCCCAATGATTGAAGCTCTTGCACGAGTGGCTCCACATAGGGCGACGGCTGACACATCAGCGTCATCAAGGGGAACACTCGAACCTCTCTGGCCACTCTCAGCATGTCGAGAATGGCCATGCGATGGAACTCGTAGGAGAACTGGTCTGAGTAGAGAAACAGGAAATGCGAGCACAGGGCCAATTCGAATTCGTCATGCCTGAAGTCAAGATGCGGCAGCTCTCCAACCACATACCGCCCGGCCTTCTTCCCAGCTTCGTAGTCGGCAATGAATCGGACCAGCACGTCGATCCGGTGTTGACGCAAGTGCTCGGGCGACCGGTGATAGGTCCAGACCCAATCATCGAGCGTGGCCTTGACCTGCTCCATGATGGCGTCCACCACCGCATAGAACCGCCATTCGATGTCGTCCGCGCTGAATCTGAATAAGGGATCGATCGACACGACGCGCTTGCCCAGGGCATGCATCTCCGCGTTGAAACTCGCCGGGCCATCGCCGACTCCGATGATGGTCCGGGCCAGGTCATCCTCTGATAAGGCAAACATCTGGCGGTATTCATCCAGTGATCGTCCAAAGGGCACCACCTGGTCGAGTTGCATGGCCATAGATTGCTTCCCAGCGGCCTCACGGTTCCCATACGCGAACGGGACGGTCATGCTATGTGGCTGTGTGTTGAGGCGAGCATACACGAAAACCCGGGGCTACGTTCTTGGATTACTTCCTATCTCGGCTCACACAGATGCTCTTCCCCCCACGTTCGTAAGAACGTAATGGCTTCATCAAAATAGGCCTCGTTCATCCACGCCGTTCCACAATCCTCTCGGCTCGCTGTGTGCAAACCCAAGAGCCACAGATGACGCAACGCGACAAAATACGGGATGGCCTGGATCTCTCTCTCATGAATGGTGCGCTCGTCTCGATATCCTCGGAGAAACACCGGCCACTGTGCCTGTTCTTTCTTCCGTAGACGTGCCGCCCAGCGAAAGACGGCGAGATCATACGCTCGCCAGCCTACACCGCAACAGTCAAAGTCAAACACGGTGAGTGTTTTGTGATCGTCCTGAAGATGTGCATTTCCCCAATGAAGGTCGCCGTGGCAGAATCCTTGCTCCAGGTTGGAAAAGGGGAGTTGCGTGCCCCATCGGCGTAGCTTTTCCGTGAGGGTCTGCAAATATTTCCAATCTTCTAGTCGATGCGCAAGCATCGGCTCTATGGAGCGGAGCGGGATCTCAAGGAGATGCTCTAAATCAAGGCCAACACGTTGATGCGGACTCTGGAAGGTCGCCGTTGCGGTGTGGATCTGTGCCGCGAGCTTTCCATAGTGATATGCCGCAGTGTCGTCTTTGGAATCGTAGGTCGGTTCTCTTCCCGGGGCATAGGTAAAGAGAACCATGTACCGTATACCTTCCGGGGCGGCAATGGTCCCAACAAAGGTTCCATCGTGTCTCCGTACCGGCACAGAAACGGCAATGCCCGCTTTCTGCATATGTAGGAGTGCCTCTACCTCATACTGGATTTCTGAAAGTGAACGCCACCCTCTCCGATAGATGCGCAAGACATAGGTCGGTGCCTTCGATTTTAGAAGATACGTATCATTCAGCCCCCATTGCAAGAACTGGCAGTCGGTCGGCACGGCAAGCCCATAATCTCTAACAACAGCCTCACTCAATGCTGGCGCTGAAAGAATCGAGCGAGTAACTGGAAAAGTGCTCATCACGTCCGAGCCGTTCATTTTATGGAAATGGGCAACCGTCCAGCTTAAGCATGAGTTAGCCAGGTTCGCTGAATCCGACAAGGGCGGCCCCGATGGCCAAGACCAGACACAACGGTGAGTAGACAGCAGTATCCAGGCGCGCAAAACGAGAATGGTGGCTACGTTTAAAGAACCCGACGAATCGAAAATCGCCGATCGCGCGTAACAGCAACACCACGGCCAAAGCGCGGGTTAGCCAAGCAAGCACGGCATGAGACAGCGGCAGCGTGAGTATCCCCGCTGTGGCGGCGATCAACAAGGGACACATCGCTAACCCCATCGCGACCACGAACGTCGACAAGGTCGAGGGCTGAAACACCGGTGTGCCGTCAATTTCTGGGATAGCCGCAAGTCGTCCGACTTCACCACCCACGAGCCAATAGACATGGACGAGCGAAAGGGCGACAAAGACGGCAATCAGTGCCCACGCGATGATTGCACTCAGAGCCATCGGCGAACCTCCTTGCGATAGGTCAGGTACTGCTCGCCAAACACCTCGCGCAATAGGCGCTCCTCACGTGGAATATGAACAGAGTTGAGAATCAGCACGGTCACAGGGACCGCCAGATAGAGGGGCCACGTGCCGCCCCACAAGGCGAGCCCCACCAAAGACACCAGCACACCCACATACATAGGATTGCGCGACCATCGAAACGGGCCGTCGCACACAAGCTGCGTGGATGGCCGACCCACAAAGAGAGTGGTCTGGCGGGAGGTAAAGAGAATGCGTGCCCACATCATGAACGAGAAGCCGAGTGCGACCAGTACGCCACCCACCACCGGCGCCCGCAGAATTGTCTGCCATGGGCCAAAAAATGAATGTGTGAGCCATGCCGAAAGGACGACAAGCAGGGTCACGATTGGGGGCTGCACGACCATGGGCATAGCGATGCCTGAAGCCTACCGCCATCATTGAGCCGCGTGCGCCCTCGCACGTCGGCTCGAATGATTTGTTGGGCGCATTTCAGAACATAGTGACGCTAAATGGAGTGTTCTGGATGAACTTCGTAAAAACATGCGCACGATCCACGTCGACTCCACAATCTTCAGCGCGCTCTTGAATGTAATCATGAACTTCCTTCTTGGGCGTTTCGCCAGTCGGATAAATTCCAACAACGAAGAAGTTTCGAATCATGATCTTGTTCTCTATCGAATAGGTCTGCGCACAATCGACCTTTTCTACATCCAACAGCATGTTCTCAATGCAGCGACGCCAGTCGCCGTTCTGCTTCAGCTCCAAGAAGAGCATTTCTGATTTCGAAAAGCCTTTCAATCGAAAGCCAATGTCAATAGCGATGGTGTCCTTGGCCAAGTTGCGCCTTAAATCAGTAAAGAAAGCTTCCTCCATAACCCAATCCCCAATTCCGTCGTGTTCTGCGAGCCACGAGCAGAATTCAACCTGCCACCATTTTTCCCATCCAGTTATACCGACATCGTCGATGAGATCGAGTGCGCGCTTGACAGATCCTCTGTCAAAGAAATCGCTGACGTGATCTCTGACAAATGAGAAATCATCTTCGAATTTCGCACGATCACTACTCATTCAGTTACTCTTTTTTGCGGCCCAACAATGGTTAGGCCGATCCGCATAAGAACCGGATCCGCCATGTTCTATAGGCGTATGCATACCACGCCTTCAATAATCGTGAACACTATCCCATGATCGACGCCCATTCAATGAGTTGTGCCTGATCGACCATTGATCAGGGCTTGCTATGCGGATCTACATAACATTCTTCCCGTATTGGATTCACCTGCCATCCAACGGACTGCGGACACGTGCAGGCCTCCGATGAAGAACCTGGATATCGATGCTTGTCGTTCGTAGATCGGTGTACCCCAACAGCCCATGATCTGTGCGAAGCTCGTCGCTGTCTTCCGGCGGGTGTGCCACATAGGAATCTCCCAGCGTATGACCGCTTGCCGATGTGGCCATCCCGGCGTTGAGCCACGCCGAAGCAACAGCGCGCGCCCTCTGCCATCCTCCTCGTGCCACAAGCTCATACTCCAGAGCAGTCGACACAGCCACGCCCGAAAGACCATCGCACGATGCGGAGAAGAAGATACAATGCCAGTATGCTCACGACCACCAACAGTAGCAGCGTCCATGTCGACCAGAAGAGATGCGGATCAACCAGCGGTGTGGTGTAGATGGACAAGTCACCGTTCCGCTGCACCCGCCATGGCAGACCAGGAGCGAGATAATGGGCGACATATCGGTACGTTGCTTTTCCTGTGACCATCGTGTCCAGTTCACGGTCCAGCAGCATCAGCCAGTCGCGACCAAACTGGGGAATGCCGTGTGCGCCAAAAAACTGGGTGTCGATGTTGGTGAGTTGCAACAACCGAGCGCTGTTGGCCTTGTACGCCAGAAGATCGGATCCCAGTGCAAAGGCGATAATACCGCCGAGATGGCGGTAGACGAAATCCCCGGTGAAGACCTGATTGCGGCTTCTGTCTAGCAGAACTAGTGACTCCGTGGCATGCCCTGGCACGTTGAACACGGTGAGGCTGCGTCCTCCAAGATCGATCACCTCGCCATCCGAGATGAGGGCCGTGACTTTCAGCGAGCGCCACTCCGTGTCGAGCGATTCCCACGGGGTGATCGTGAAAACCTGGTCTGTGATGTTGGCGCGGATGTCCGGACGGTCGAGGAGCGTGACACCATCGAACGTCGCGGCATCAGCGATGTGGTCATAATGAAAGTGCGACAGGATCAGCGTCATCGGTCTGTTGCCTGCATAGCGCTCTGCCACGTCCCGCATGGATCGCGAGCCAGCGGGCCGTTCGCCGCTCCCCGCATCAAACATGACCGCCCGTGTGTCGCCGACAATCAGATAGGAGGTATTGTATTGAGAGGAGTGCGGCTCATTGATCGCAAAGGTCTGACGGTCAATCGCTTCCACCGCGTACCAGTCATCGATCATGTGTGACGCCGGGCTGTAGGTCTCACCTTGGTGCACGTCCCCGAACACGTCGGCCGGTTCGACCATTCTCTCATAGCATCCGGCAAGACCGAGACAGACCATCACCCCCGCGATGATCGTCCCGCGTCTCATCATTACTGCGTGTGTGACTCGCTGTGGCATGGATAGCATCGAGACGGTGTAGCACACCTACAGGGTGGGGACAAACAATAGCCAGATTCCTGTGCCCGGTGTCGGCGGCGCGGTCTCACCGATCAGCGTCAGCCCGTCTCAAGGGCAGACATCGGGGCGCGAGCGATCAGGTCATGGCCGTATCGATCCAGATACACCGATGTCGCGATTCAGATACAGTATCTTTTTAGATTCAGATGGGGGGACCTCTGCCGTTCCTGTCACGCGGGATGTCACATTCGTGGCCAGCAGCCTGTGTTCCTGCGCCATGACGCGTCCTTCGCGACAGATGTTGAGACAGTTGGCTCAAGATTGGCACAGGTATGCAACTTGCTGGAGTTTCCACGAAGCCGAGGAGAAAGCGGGATGACCAGGCCCTCAAGCGCGGGTGCATGGGCTGTAGGTGACAACCATTTCCTGCTCAAGCCCAATGCCTCTACTGCGAAAACCCCGCACGAACGCACCCGACGATGGCCACCATCCTGCTCGTTGACGACCATGACGACCTCCGTGGCGTGATGCGCGTGCGACTGGAAGCCGACGACCACCGGGTCGTGGAAGCCGCAGATGGGGCCGAGGCGATTCGGTTGTGGGGTGAACACCACCCTGACCTCATCATCACCGATTTCACCATGCCTTGCATGAACGGGTTGGAGGTCATCAAGACCGTGGCGGCCCACCAACCGGCCCTGCCGATCATCTTGATGTCCGGCGGCATGGAGGAGCCATTGCGTCGGTGTATCCTGCACCAGTTCCCATCGGTCCGCTATCTGCCGAAGGATAGGCTTTGCGATCAGCTTCACCAGATTGTGCGAGCCTCCCTGGCGTAGGAGGGGTCCGCTCTACGCGGACAGCCCCGCGAGGCCATGCGCTCGGATGGCGTCGTGGCACGACCGGTGATTCCGTCAACGCCGGATGTGCCCACGCCTCCACACCCTACGCCCTCGGCACCTTCCGGCGAGACCACCACGCCCTCACCTTGTTCGACTGGGATCAATCCGCTGAATCCGGTCATCACTCCACCCTGCCTCACCACTGAGGCCCCACCTTCGTCCCAGAATCCTATGCCGGCTGACGCCAACGCCCCGCCTCCCATACTTGAGCAACCATAAGAGGCTGATTGTCACAACGACCGTGCGTGAGATGTGACATAGTGCGAGAAACGGATGCAATGCAGCGTCGGTCCCATCACTCCGCCATGAGGCCTGAAAGGGAACCCGGAGACGTCTCGCGCTGTTGGACAGCTCCTAGCGGCAGGGTATGGGAAAGTACTGGTGGACAGTAGGCGGTCACGGAGAGAGAGGAAACACCAGACACACGATGGCCAGCACCAGGCCCCCCGCAATGAGCCAGAGAAACCCGTCGCGCGTGGACTGGAACAGGCTGAGAAACACGCCGGCGCAGAGGAGCAGGAGGACCATACCCATGACAGCCGGTTATTGTACCAAAGGGATCTGACAGGGCCAGGAAAACCGTGAGAGCGGAGGGAAGAGCGACGCCTTAATCATCGGTGAGAAATCCACATCTGCTTGCATCCCTCTTCTGCGTGTCTCGGCGCCGACTCCGTCACCTTCCTCTGACAGGCGAGGGCACGGTTGATCCTGTCCCGGTCGCTTCCTGTGAGAGAAGCACACCGGCTGTACGAATCCAGTGACGTATGCCTCTCCCGATATGTTCCATGTGACATGATACGTGCCGCCGAAGAGATGTTCCCGCCTATTCCTCCAACTCCTCCTACGTGGTCCTGTTCTCGTCCTCAGCCCAGGGTACTCCGAGGCCTTTGGCTTCGATCTTAATCAGCTTCGCGAGATAGCTTCCCATATTAATACGTTCTCCACGCGCTTTCCTTTCCTTCACCTCCCCAATCCGAAGCCAAATCCGCACGTGAGGAACTGCCGTGATCGCTCGCTTCCACCATTTTTCCCACACGTCTGGATCTTTCCGGCGACCGGACAAACCTATAATCTCGTCTAGTAACCGTGCTGCTGAATTAGCATCAGTGGCTGATGTCATGGCCGCTCCTGTACTTGGTTCCGGAAGTGCAGTGAGAAATGGATCGATTACAGGATCTGAGTCACTATGATGCGTTTCTCCTAGTTCATACTTAGCCTGTAACTCTGGCAATTGAGCTTCCGTTTTCCACCAAGCTGACCCGGCATCCCAAATAAAGAGAAAGTCTTTTTGCTCTCGTATCCCCACCGGCACAATCTGCCAATGTTCTAGGAACCCTCGCTTCAGAAGTTCACGATGGGCCTCGGCAAACTGTTCCATCACTTTCGACTTCGCCATATATCTCTTGATTTGCCAATAACCTACAAGATCAGAATATCGCTGTTCTGCATGTCCTTTTCCGAGATAGAAGAGATTATGCAGTAGCTGATGTAATAACTTTGAGAGTGACCCCTTCATCCCAGTAAATAGTGAGTGATCAATTACAAAACAATTGCCCATCAACAAACTATCGCGATACCACGGAGCAAGCTCCACCTCATACTTATCTACCATCTCACCCTTCTTATTTGGTTGCCCTGGTAATACCACCGTTCCGAAGATCTTAAAAACAATCCCCTTGTTACTCCGCAACCGTTTGCGATTCAGGGGACCACTACCTCTAGTCCCCTCCCCTATATCAGTTTTTGTGCGACCTGCTGAAATCATGGTCCCAGCCATCCGTAAAAAGAAGCGATCTACCTCAGCATACGCAGCACCTGACGGCTCCTTCCCCGCCGCCTGCAGAATCTCTGCTCCTGAAATTCTCACAATGGGGTCTAAGACTTTCTTCCGCTCAAGCTGGCTAAGCGCCCAGCGTTCAAACCCACGGAAGAGCTCAAGATCCACGGAATTCGGAAGTCCTAGATCTCCGCTCGCATAAATCACCAAGGGGATTTTCCGCAGCTCACCTCGATAGTACACTTCACGCACAACTTCCTTTTCGCGAAGTCCTTCTTTCCGGTTCTTGCTTTTGACTTCCCAGAGAGGAATCGATCCTAAAATATGCTCTGCAAGCAATAAGACAGGAGCATTAAGAAGAAATCCTTTTTTTTGACAATCAGGCACAGAATGGGAGGGATTTTCTTCCGAAGATGTGACTAAATCAGCGTGTTCCATCGTAACGTAGATTATTCCTTCGTTAAGTCTCTAACGTAGTAGCTGCTTATGGCGATCTCTGATCGTTGGAGTTTCATATAGTTAGGACCGAATATCTTTCTGTCATCGATCGAACTTTCTCTCAACTATCGATCAGATTCAGTCAACTATCGTTGATCCTCTTCGGTCAACTATCGAACGTTCGGTCAAGTATCGAAAATTGTTCGGTCAAGTATCGAAGGCCTGTGGATAACTGAGTATATAGTGAGAATCTTCTCAATATGGTCCGTACCAGAGACAGAGCCACTGCGAAAATGGTAAAAAAGAATAAAAGTCTCTTGTAATCTTTTCGATAGTTGAAAGAAGCGTAGAGTGGAAACAACTTGAGGGCGTAATCTTTGGAAAGAATACACGCTACGCGCCTCTAAGATTATCCAACCTCGGATGGTTCGATTGTATAGGCGATTTCTCTATGACCATCCACGGTTTTTGTTTGGGATAGACGGGCGAGGGCTTTTCGGATCGCCTGTTCTGAGCGCGCGATGTCATATTCATGGTTATCACGAAAACTGATGCGCAAGTTAAAGCCATCAGGCCGCTCTTCGTAGACAACAGATTCATACCCTTTATGCACGCGGGGCTTACGATTGATTTCCTCTTCGAGGCGGCGTGTACTCCACTTCTCTTGCACGACCCGTTGGGCAAGGCGAAGGCACTTCTCCGACGATTTCACACTAGCCAACAGTTCCCCATGTAATGCTCCAAATTCATGCCCAGGTGCATAGAGGAGATCTTGAACCTCCTGAGAGAGATCCAACACTTTGAGCATCCGTGTAATCCGCGCGCGCGAACATTTCAGCTGCTTGGCAAGGTCCTCATGGGTTAGGCTATGCCGGTCGATCAATCGAGCAAAGGATCGTGCTTGTTCAAGCACGCCGAGGTCCTGCCGATGTATGTTATCGATGAGCGCAAGATACTCAGCGTCTTGGTCTGAATAATTGCGCACGATTGCCGGAATTGTGGCCCGGCCAAGTGCCCGGCTGGCTTCAGCCCGACGTGCCCCAGCAATAAGTTCGTACCGTCCATTCGTGGTGGTACGAACCAGAATAGGATTGATGACGCCGCGCTCACGTATCGACTCCTTCAATTCATTGAGCGCCTCCTCGTCTATCCCAATGCGAGGCTGATAGGGACTGGCATCGACTCGATCGAGTGAAACCTCCGTGATTCGTTCGTTTGTTCCTGCGCCAAAGACATTGCGCATACTCTTGGCTTCTTCCTCACGGCGGCGATCATTGGCGACCGGAGATAAGGACTGATAATGCGCGTCAGGAAGTGAATCACCGATGTCGACCGGCTCCCGATCTCGTGACTTAGGTTTCATACTGCTATCCCCTCCTCCTCGTCGTTAAGCATCCGGTTGCTTGAGGATTCCCGGCGAATGCTGACCCTCGATCAACAGCTTCATCACTTGGTAGTAATCCCAAGCGGCACGATGATCCGGTGTTAAGCGCTCCACCGGAAGTGCGAGGCGATCATAAAGCGTCTGGCCCCGCATGCCCGATTTGGCAATCGTCGCATCTATACGAATAGGTGGGAAGATCGGATAGTATTTTTCATACTTATTCTTAATACTCGTGAGCGTTGAATCCGTTACGGCCAGACGATGATCTACAGCGACAGGCAAAATGCCAGCAATGGTGGCACGGATGTCATAGTCCTGCTTCAAGAGGCTGAGACTCTCGATGACCTGATGGGATCCGACAAAAGACATATAATCCATCGCGATAGGAACTAGGAGACTATCGACCGTGTGATACACGGATTGCAGAATCGGAGACAGGCCAGGTGGGCTGTCGATGAGGATCAAATCGTAGTGCATATCCTTGACTGGAGCGAGGGCTTCGCGCAATTTACCGACAGTTTCCGCACGATTCCCTGATTGGATCAATTTTGTTTCGGTTTCAGTCAAGGCTTTATCACTAATGATCACATCCAACGTTCCTTTTTCTGGCCCGGTACGCACGCCTTTGACAATCACCTCTTCAAGCTTAAACCCATTATCGAGGAGGTCGTGCAACGTGGAGTCGTGCTGGATCTTCAGGATATTTCTCAACGACCCTTGAGGATCGCTGTCAACTAGGAGGACGCGCTTTCCGTATAAAGCCGCAGCATGCGCGATGTGAACGGACGTCGTAGTCTTACCGACTCCTCCACGTTGATTATGGGGTGCTATGATCATGACTCGCCTCCCTCGTGGGTCCGTTGAACATCCCGTTGCCTAACCTCTTCCATCCCTCTCATCACTGACGGTCATACCTTTTCGCTGTTGCATCAGGATCTTTATTTTGTCTACGTCATCCTGAGTGAACATGCGATAGGAGTTTCTGGAGTTGCGTCGGGCATCTGGAATTTTTCCTTCTTTAATCCAACGTTTAAGCGTGTCGCGATGAATACCAAGGGTCTTAGCGACCTCCGTCATCGTGAGGGCACTATCTGCCCTAGCCTGTTGTTCTTCCTTTCGACGTTGCTTAATACGACCAGCCAAGATAGCTGGGGTCTCTTTTTGGCGTTTGTACGTCTTCATGATGGATAAAAACCTGGGGTAGAAATGGAATATGCATAACCTAGGGTAACACGCTTGTATCAAAGAGATCAGTCCGTGTCAATGCATTATGTTGTATGTGACAGATCTAGAACGCCCATTCATGGGGTTCATCAAATCCGTCCTCGTTGGTTGTTACGCGCGTAACATAGTAAAAGAGTAAAAGAGATATATGTTTGTGCGATTTTATCGATAAATAAGTGCGCACCTGTTTCATGTAAGAGAAAGGCTAGTATCAAATACAGTAAACGGTGATTCTTTTAATTGTACGTTTATGACGCCATCTACTTTTAAAATGGATCAAGCAATGTCGTGGGAGTGAACAGATGCTGTAGCAATGGGGTAGGGATATGAATCTAGAAGGAAATCGGTGTGCGAAAGATAGATGATCTGGAGCCTTCTGGTAATAATTGAGAAACCTGAACGATGTTACCCGCGTAACATAACAATCTTTTATTACAATAATCACTTCTTATCTTTTTACTTGTTACTCACGTAACATGATGGTTTACGTATGAGAAAAATAACGCCGACCGATTGCATCATCTATATGCGATGAATAGAGAGTGTGACTTATGGTCAGAAGATTGAAGCGCGAGGTAGAGACGGTTAGGATTTCAAGACAGGATCGAAGGAAAACATATTTGGATAGTGACGCCGAATATGATGGTACATCGTTCGACGCATGGTCTCGTACAAGACGTATTGATGGAAGGCGTCCTTGGTGACCACCATCCCAAGCATGAGCAGATTGTCTTTGACGGTATCTTCTAAGTCAGATCGTTCTTTCGGCTGAAGTGCAAGATAGGACTGCTCAAGCAAGATGCGGTCATCGGCGCTCAGAGTGAGCAGGCGGTTTTCGATTGAATGGTCGATGAGCGAACGGACTTTCATCCGACTTCGCTGCGGAGACTTTTGGAACCTCCGCTTCTGGTAGGTGTACCATCGGACTTGATAGTGTCCAGGAGTGTGAGCCCCACCCGCATCCACGACATTAACCAGATCCACAGATGGACTGCTCAACTGTCGGAGTGCATGGCTGACAGTTTCCTTACTGAGACCGGTTTTCTCAGTCAGCGCTCGAATGGTGATGCGGACTCGATCCCGCCCTCGGGCAAGTGTCTCACGCACGAGTTGGAGGAACACGCGTTGGGCGGAGACCGGAAGCGCCGTGAGTCCACCGTCCAGGTAGCGATGGAGAATGGCGATATATTGAAGCGGGGAGTCACAGGCGGCGCGCAGCTCCTCGAAGGACAGGGGCTCACTTTGGACGTCGATTGGTGATTCCTGATCGATCATGCCCGTATGCTATCTCACTGAGAGATAAGGGAGAGTAAGAGTTATATTAAGTAATTATACTGTTAAATATATTTGTCCTAGTAAGTCGATATGGTAGGTATAATAGGACAAAGCCTTAGTCTTGTCCAGCGCCTCCCAGAGTAGGGATCCGGGATGGACACCTTCTCGGA
>WBZQ01000050.1_pt1 | contig 29528 bp, 26 predicted proteins | sample 5204251 | NCBI WGS metagenome assembly WBZQ01 (sample SAMN12412402, study PRJNA552823) | activated sludge metagenome | isolation source: activated sludge from nitrification reactor of wastewater treatment plant... | place: USA: Virginia | collected 2017-09 | reverse complement strand
GGACCAACATCGGCTCAGCCAGAGGAGCGTCCCTGGTTTCTGATGCGGTTGTTTCGGGCCTATGCCGATGAATTCATCCCAACCCCGGACTCGGGGTCCGGCGGACTCGAGCCTGCTCGCCGTGCGCTTCCCGCCCCCTGGGATTCGCCGCCCTATCCCAGTTCTGAATATCAAGGTTCCCCTCTGGTCGGCGTTCCGGTCGGCACGAAAGAGTATCCGCTGATGAGAGCCCTGGGTGGGACTTGGCTTGGGGACGCGATGAAGGATAACCGAATCAAGACCTATGGCTGGGTCAACGGTTCGTATAACTGGAGCAATGCGAACCACTCGAACCAACCCACGTCGTATTGGATCATTCCCAAGTCGGTCGTGCTCGAACAGGCCATCCTTAAAATCGAACGCGAGGTCGATACCGTCCAGACCGACCATGTGGACTGGGGGTTTCGCATCACCAGTCTGTACGGAAGCAACTATCGCTATATGACATCCGGCGGCTGGTTCAGCCAGCAACTCCTCAAGCAGAACTTGCGGTATGGGTACGATCCGACCGAGGTGTATGCGGATGTCTATATCCCCGGTATTGCGCAAGGGCTCATCCTTCGCTTTGGCCGTTGGGTGGCAACGCCGGACATTGAGACCCAGTTCGCACCGGATAACTACATGGCGACCCATTCGCTGCAGTTTACGTTTGACACGTATACCCAGACCGGTGCGTTGGCTACGCTGATGCTCAATAGGCAGTGGACGATTCAGGGCGCAATTCATGCGGGGACGGATATGGCTCCCTGGTACAAGGGGGCGACGCCTACGGGCATGGTGGGAATCCGGTGGGTGTCCCTCGATAACAACGATGCGGCGTATGTCGTCCTCAACAATGTCAACACGGCCAAGTTCCGCCACTTCGAGGAAAACGGACAGCCGGCCGGCCATGACAACTTCAACTATGTCGTGGGAACCTGGCAGCATCGGTTTACCCAGGCGGTCCACTCAAAGCTCGCGGCCATTTATATGTGGCAGCGAGATGCTCTCGTCGGTGGGACACCGATCATTGGTCCCCTTCAATCATTCGGTGGCGGAGGTGGAAGAGGAGCTGTGTTGCCAGGACTGTCGCAAACCTACGGTATCCTGAATTACACCATGGTTCAGGTGGCCAAACGGGACTTCATCACGGTGCGTAACGAGTGGTGGCGAGATGATCGAGGCATGCGCGCCGGGATTGCCGGGCATTATTCGACCCATGCGATCGGGCTCACCCATCAATTCAATGACATCGTGATGATACGGCCAGAGGTGGGATTCTACCGCTGCTATACGAAGCCGGCGTTCGATCAGGGAACGGAGAAGAACCTGTTCCTGGTCGGCGCGGATATGGTCTTTCGGTTCTAGCCCAGCCCTATGTTACCGACTAGTTTGCCGCTCGCGCTTTTTCCCTCAACAGCCGTAGCGTATCGGCGAGCTCTCTCCCGAATCGTGCCATGGCCACATCCTTGGCTTCGGCCACAGCAGCCTTGTCGTCGAGCGAGGGGGCGGGGCCGATGAGGGTGGTTTCGCCCTCCGCGGTTTGTGTGCCGTAGAGAGCACCGGTCCGGACATCCCACAATGTTCCCTCCACCATGAACAGGGCATGGCTCTCCGTGCCGTGCGCAAAGTAGGTACCGATCCCAGTCGCGTACCAGACGGCATGGCCGTTGTTATACCGTTCAACAGCCGAGGCTCCATCGATGATGAGGATCGCATCGGCGTTGTAGCGAGCCGCGGCCAGACGTATATCCCGCAATGTACGACCCTGCACCGTGGAGTTTGCCAATAGGAAAGCCTGTTGGAGAACTCCCTCTTCCTGCATTGGCTTGAGCGCCTGTTGAACCCGGTCGGCGTCCGCGCTGACCCAGTCCACTCGCTGCAAGGCCGGTCGGTTCGGAAAATCCTCATGGGCAAAATAGAGGGCAAGGCGATAGGGGGACGGCAGGGTGGCCTGGAGCGCCATTGTGGCGGCGATATCGCGGTCGGTGACCACATCCGGGCGGCCGTGAAGGGAGTCTTGCAGCATCTGACGGTTGATCCCTCGACTGCCGCTACAAGCAGGCAGACTCAGTAAGCCAACGAGTAGCAGCATGAGGGGTTGGGAGAATCTCTTCATGTGTCTCCAGCAGTTAACGTGAGGTGGACGGCGTAAAGGTGTCGTCGCGTGACAGCGTTTCCAGGGCCAACATGAGGGCATGGGTCCCGGAGCGGCCATGGCCGAGCGCTTGGACCTGCTGATAGAGCTGATGGGCCAAGGTCAGGCCCGGCAACGTGAGCTCGCGTCGCCGCGCTTCCTCCAGCGCGATGCCCATGTCCTTGACAAAGTGGTCCACGAAAAAGCCGGGATCGAAATTGCGAGCCAGAATGCGCGGGGCGAGGTGGTCCAACGTCCAGCAGGCCGCAGCCCCTCCGCGAATCGACTCGACCATGCGTGGCACGTCGAGTCCGGCGCGGTATCCGTACAGCAGGCTTTCGCAGACGCCGACCATCGTGCCGGCGATGACGATCTGGTTGCACAGCTTCGTATGTTGTCCTGCGCCGGGTCCACCCTGGTGGACGATGTTTTTGCCCAGACAAGCAAAGAGCGGTGTGACGGCCTGCACCGCCTCGGTCTTGCCACCAACCATGATGGAGAGGGTGGCATGGCGCGCTCCGACGTCGCCACCGGAGACCGGCGCATCGAGGGCTGCAGCACCACGAGCCTCCGCAGCCTCCGCGATGTCACAGGCGAGGGAGGGTTCCGTCGTCGTCATGTCAATCAAGACCATGCCGGACCGAGATCCGGCGAGCACCCCATGATCTCCGAAGTAGACCTCCCGCACGTCGTTGGGAAAGCCGACCATCGTGAACAGCATGTCGCTCTGCGCGGCTACGGCGCCTGGTGAATCAGCCCAGGTGGCGCCCTTCTCCAGGATCGGCAAGGCCTTGGTGCGGTTGCGGGTGAAGAGCGTGAGCGCATATCCGGCGGTCTGCAGGTGTTGGCACATGGGCGCACCCATGACGCCGGTGCCGATCCACCCGATGCGGGTAGTGGCAGGAGACACCTGGCCTGGAGGTTGGAAAGGGAGAGGCGAGGACATGGGCTACTCTACCAGGGGGGTGATCCGGTTCGCGATCGCCTGCACGACTCCCTCTTGGTCCATGGCGATTTTCGAGCCTTTGAAGCTCAAAGCATACCCACCGTGGCTCGGGGCTTGTATCGTGGCTTCCACGACCACACGTGCGCCGTCCTCCACATCCGGATCTTTCACCATCGGGACCCCACAGAGGCCTGGTACGGCGACGAGCAGCGTCGCGGTGTCATCCTCCAGGTTGAACAGGTAGCCTCCATAACAGGTCGACCCGGCCGGGATTTCGTAGGGATCGAGCGGTTGGACCTGACGCACGCTTCCCTTGAGCGTGACGTGACGAAGATGGAACAGTGCGGGGTCCGCCAGCACCTCCTGCACCGTCAGGGTTTCTTGCGCCTGGCTCAGGCCGGGAGGTGACAGGAACATGATGGCGACGCAGGCGAGCAGAGCGGTCCTGAGGCGTGGCGCATTGGCGAGTATCTCGGCATGCATGTGGGCATTCTACCATTCTTTGTTTCGAGGGTCGCGCTCATAGGCTTTCGTTCTGCGAGTCGATATAATCGCCAGGACCATGAGGGAGGTGGATTGATGAGTGACGCGCAACGGCAGGTGGAGACGTACATCAACGACATTCGTCCGCAGTATGAAGACATGCTCGGGCAGGCAGTAGAAATTCCATCCATCAGCATGGATCCCCGGCATGCGCCGGATGTGCGCCGCATGGCGGAACTCGCCGCACAATACCTGCGGGCCGCCGGCGCGGAGGCGCACATCGTCGAGACCCCGGGATATCCGGTTGTCTCAGGCGGCTGGACCGTCGATCCCAGTTATCCCACCGTCACGGTCTACAATCACATGGATGTTCAGCCGGCGCAGGAGCCTGAATGGAAACAGTCTCCGTTCGCCTTCCAGAATGACCATGGCATCTACCGAGGCCGTGGTGCGACGGATGACAAGGGCCCGGCCCTAGCAGCCCTGTTCGGTGCGCGCTATGCGATCGACCAGGGGGTGCCCATCAATGTGCGCTTTCTCTGGGAATTGGAGGAGGAAAACGGAAGTCCCAGTTTTGCCTCGGCGATCAGGAACCGGGCGGCGATCCCGCGTCCCGACTCGGTGGTCATTTCGGACACGATCTGGCTCTCCAAAAATCAACCGGCGATGCCCTATGGATTGCGGGGGTTGCTCGGCGCACGGCTTGTGCTCCGAACCGGAACCAAGGACGCCCATTCCGGTGTGACCGGCGGGGCGGCCCGCAACCCGCTCGTCGAGTTGATGGAGATCGCCCATGCCTGTGTCGATGCCAAGACCGGGAAGGTGAAGATCCCCGGCTTTTACGATGATGTCGTGCCGCCGACGAAGGCCGAGATCGCGAGTTTCCTGAAGTCGGGGTTTCAGGTGAGCAAGTTCAAGCAGGCGTATGGGTTCAAAACGTTGCGCACGAACGATCCGGCCGAGGTGATGCGGCGGATTTGGGCCGCCCCGACGTTTGAGGTGCACGGGCTCACTGGCGGCTATCATGGTCCCGGGGTCAAGACCATCGTGCCCGGTCATGGCGAGCTCAAAATCAGCATGCGGCTGGTTCCCGGTCAAACGCCCGAAAAGGTCTTCGCCTTGCTGAAGAAACACGTCGCCAAGTTGAATCCCGCGGTCAAGGTGGAGCGGGAGGGCATGTTGCATCCGTTTCGAGGTGTCTTCGACGGGCCGTATGTCGAGGCCGTGAAGCGCGCGGTGCAGGCCGGATTCGGAAAACAACCGGCGTTCATCCGCGAAGGCGGCTCCATCGGTGCGGTGGTGACGATGCAGAAAGCCTGGAAGGTCCCGATTCTGTTCATGGGCCTGAGTCTCCCCGAACACGGCTACCATGCGCCGAATGAGTACTTTGATTGGGGCCAGGCCTCTGGCGGCATCAAGGCCTTTTCTCATTATTTTTCGGACCTGGCGCGGAGGCGATAGCCGCTTCCCAGACCGTCGACTCTCCTATGCAGGCGCGTATGGGGCAGTATTTTTCAAACATGACAAACATCATATTTTATTGTGCACGACCTGGGTATCCTGCCGGTGTGTCGCAATGATTCGATTGCTATTCACACTAACAGGAGGAGCCGCAGTATCATGACAGGATGCAATGCCCGCTTTCGTCAGTCCGTGATCCGCACGGTGTTGGGGTTGGCCGCCGTGTCAGGCCTTGCCATGCAGCCGGTCGAGTCCGCGTTCGCGAAAGTCGTCGAAGTTTCCATGACCGCCGTAGAAACAAAACTCGTCATCGACGGGGAGGGACATACATACGATGCCTGGACGTTCAACGGGCAATTCCCGGGTCCGGTGATTCGAGTACAGGAAGGCGACGAAGTGGTGTTCTCGCTGAAGAATCCCGAAACCAACGGACGGCCCCACTCCATGGATTTCCACGCCGCGGAAACCAACTTCCTCGAGCATTACAAGGAAGTACGTCCCGGTGAGTCGCTGCAATATCGCTTCAAGGCCAAATGGCCGGGCGTGTTTGCGTACCATTGCGGTGCGTCTCCCATGATTCAGCACATCGCGCGCGGAATGATGGGCGCCATTATCGTGGATCCCAAAGATCCCAAGGCGATGCCCAAGGCGGATCGAGAGTACGTGCTCGTGCAGAGTGAGCTGTTCAAAGATCCGGACGATGTGGATGCCATGTTCGACCGCAAGTATCAACATGTGGTGTTTAACGGGGCGGTATTCCGGTATGACCCGGTGCACAGCAAGGCGGGAGGCGACTTCTTGGATGCCAAGCCCGGTGAGCGCGTGCGGTTCTATTTTGTGAACGCTGGCCCGAACAACGTGTCGGCCGTCCATCCGATCGCTGAAATCTGGGACGATGTGTGGGAAAGCGGCAATCCCGCCAACCATACGCGTGGCGTGCAAACGCAGCTGATTCCGCCGGCGGGAGCGGCGATTCTGGATATGGTGCTGGATGGCAATGACGGGGTGTACCCGATCGTCACCCACTCCTTGACCGACGCGCTTCGCGGTGCGATTGCACTGTTGAAGGTGGACAAGGATGCGAGGCAGCTTCCGTTGATGCCGTTGGTTGCGCCCGCTAAGTAGTCGGTGCGCCTCCTATTGCGCCACTGACACGAGGCCGGGCGGCTTCACAGCCGCCCGGCCTTCTTTTTTCTTCCGACTGACCCACATGTATAGCATCGCAGACTTGATGGCGTGCCGGTGTGGCCGGGGATTACTCATGCCCGGGTGACAGTCGCTGCGGATGTCGTCTGCGAAAGCGCAGAGCCGTGATGGGTCAGGTGAGCGAGCTCATGTCGATGACGAAGCGGTACCGTACGTCGCCGCGGACCAGGCGGTCGTAGGCCTCATTCACTTGCTGGATGGGTATGACCTCCACGTCGGCGCCACACTTGTGCTTCGCGCAAAAGTCCAACATCTCCTGCGTCTCCTGAATGCCCCCGATCAATGAGCCTACCAGCCTCCGCCGTTTGAGGATCAACGGGAAGGCACCCAATTGAGCCGGTTTGTCCGGGACGCCGACCAAGATCATCGTGCCGTCGGTCTTGAGCAATTCCAGCTGCGCATCCAGGTCGTGCGGCGCTGAGACCGTGTCCAGAATGAAGTCGAACTGTTTGGCCAGCGCGGTAAATGTTTTGGGGTCGGATGTCTTGAAGAAGTCTTTGGCCCCCAATCGCTTGGCATCGCGCCGCTTTTTGTCGGAGTGGCTGAGCACCGTCACGTGAGCGCCCAAGGCCTTTCCGATTTTGACGGCCATGTGGCCAAGGCCTCCCAGGCCCACCACCGCCAGGCGATGTGTCTTGCCCACTCCCCAGTGGCGTAAGGGGGAATAGGTGGTGATGCCGGCGCACAGGAGTGGAGCGGCTTCTTCGGGACGCAATTGCTTCGGAATGCGAAGGACATACCGCTGGTCGACGACCACCTTGGTGGAGTACCCGCCATAGGTGGGAGTGATACCGTCCCGCTCCTTGCCGTTGTAGGTAAAGCTGAGATGGCCCTCGCAGTACTGTTCCTGTCCCTTTTTGCATTGCGGGCAGGTCCGGCAGGAATCGACGAAACAGCCGACGCCGACCATTTGGCCGACTTTGAATTGCTTGACTGAGGCGCCGACCCGTTCGACGACCCCGACGATTTCGTGTCCGGGTACCATGGGGAAGAGCGAGCCGCCCCATTCATCCCGTGCCTGATGGACATCCGAATGGCAAATGCCGCAGTACCGGATGCTGATGAGCACATCTTGTCGGCCTACTTCACGGCGTGAAAACGTGAACGGGGCAAGTCGGGATTTCGCCGTGCGAGCGGCATAGCCTTGTACGTCAATCATCGTATGGCCTCCTTCCGATCTGATCCTGGATGGCGCGTGCGGGTCGGATCTGTTATGGCGTGGTTGCCGGTTGAGGATTCTGTGGTTCGAGCGTGACGCCGATCGCCGACGGGTCTTGTTCCCATGCACCGGGCGCGAGAAGGCCAAGCAGTGGTAACAGGAAGAGCGCGCCCCCAATGACATCGACAATGCCGACGCTGCTGAGCTTCCGGCCAGTCACTCTGGTCTGCGGGGTGTAGCCGGCCTTGTGTATCTCCACGGAGAGGTCCCCTCGGCGAGACACCTGGTGTTGCAGCGGCGTCGTGCCGGCGAGCGTGCCGTTGACCAACACGTCGGCGCCCGGCGGTTCCGAATTGACGATCAGCGTTTGCGATGTTCCCCCGAAAATGGAGCACCCGGTGAGATGCAGGGTACACGCGAGCAGCATCACGCCTGTGGCGGCCTTCGATGTGTTGTGGCTCCGAGGTGTCTGTCGCATCGGGCGTTCCTCGCTACGGTGTAGCGACATCGTTACCATAGGCCTCTGCGGTTGACAAGGCATGGAGGAGACGGACGAGGGGGGGAGTGCACGCACGTGGTTCGCGAACAGGCCCGCCAGAGACGCGTCAGCCTCTGGCGGGCGTTGGACTGTTGGCTACGATTGGGGAGCCGTTGCCAGGATAGGTGCGAAAATCGGATCGGCGTCCAGCACCGCTTTCAGCAATCCGGTGTGGAGGAAGTAGCGCCAGACTTCATCCGACTTACCGGGGACCTCATCGAACCAGCGTTTGGCTTCAGTGAGATGGTGCAGCATCTTCTCCTTGTCGCCATAGTTCGGCAAGAAGATCATCGTGTAGGCCATGGCATACTCGGCCAGAAATTTGTCGAGCGGCAACTCGGCATAGGCCAAGGAGGCTTCGGCGTTCGCATAGGCCCGCGGGGTTTCCGGGTCATGCAAAATTCGATTCCAGGACACCTTGTTGATGCGGGACCAAGCGAGTTGGAGCAAGGCCTCGGATTTGGGCGTTTTGCGGCTCTCGGGAATGTCTTTGACCAGGGCTTCGAACGTTTCCACCATTGGAGTCTGGTCGTTGTTCCATCGGTAAGCCACCCCGAGCCGGAACCGGTTGTCGAGTTGTTCAGGCCTGATGGTGGCCAGCGTTTGGAGGGCCGGTATCAAACGATACAGGAGGTCGGCCGGTGTGGGCTGAGACAGGCCGCCCATTTCCATGCCATTTGACAGGTCCATCCTGAGGCCTTGTGCATAGATGTTCCAGTAGAATTCATCCACGACGATCCCCAGTGCAGGGTCTTTCGTCGGCACCTGATGCGCCCCCCGCGCTTCAAACAAGAGTGCGCTATAGAGATGTCGGGTCAGAACGGTGAGGGCGTCCGGCTGTTGAGGGTCGATCATCAGCACCCGGTTGAGCAGGGCGACGCGATCCCGAAGGTCGGGGAAAATCGCCGCGCGTGCCGACGCCGCCGTCAGGACGCCAGGTTGATCGTTCGGTCCCCACCAGGCCAGAGATTCCGGCAAGACCCTGCTGACCTCGGTCGTGAACGGAATTTTATCCGCGACCATGCCTGGAGCTTCCGGTTGTGAGGCGACCGGGAGGTTGAACACCGCCGTATCTCCTGGAAACCCATGCTGCTTCAGTCCGGTGAAGACGACCCACTGGGTGGTCACGGATTTCAGCGCGCGCCGCGGGCGTTTGATCGTGTTCGTCCATTTCACATTGCCCGCGGCGTAGCTCACGGGCGAGGTGAGGGGATCCTGATACTGAATCGCCAGTTGCACTAACGTGGTTGGGGTCGCCAGCACTTTACCGGCACGCGTCAGCTTGAACGAGCCGGACGGAATGGTGCGGCTGCCAAGGGCTGTCACATGGAGGCCGCTGCCGGGAGGCGAAATTCCCACCACGTCTGCCACGAAGGCGGAGGCGGGTGCTCTTGGAAGGTCATCCCCGAAAAAGACCAGCGGCCCCGTGCTTGGCCACAGGATATCCATGGCGATGTCCGATCGTTTCATCATCGGCGCATAGGCGTCGGTCAGGGTTTGCCAGCAGGCATCGTAGAATGCGTCTCCGGACGGGGCGAATTGTTTCGCCTTCCCCTGAAGCGCGGTCACGAAACGGTACTGGCAGGCGAAGTCCAGTTGTCCCGCCGTGACCCGGTCGCCCTGTGAAAGGGCTTCGGCATACCGGATAGCAGTTTGTATGGCCGGTGTCGTTTTGACGGCGCCAGCCTTGGCATGTCCCTTTGCGCTGGCTGCAGGTGCCGATTCGGCCGTTCCGGCCCAGGCCCCGAGCGCGAGCGCGAGGGTTGCGATAGCAATCGTCTGTCGTCGATGGAACAGGTTCCCGCGAATCATGCGAACGACCTCCCGTGAGGATAAAAGAAGGTCACTCTATCACGCGGCTCTTTTCAGACGAAAGAGGCGGTATCGTGAAGCGCGCGAGTTTAGGGGGCAGGTGGTGCCAGGGGAACGGATCGGCTGAAGCGCACCAGTGAGCGGATGTACTGAAGCGTCGCTTGTTGATCTTCGACCGCTAACCGGTCTTGCCAGGCCGGCATGGCGGTGCGAGGCTTCCCTTGTGCGATCGTGCGCAGCAGCTCCTTGTCGGTTTTGGCGGAGATGGCCGCCGACACGAGATTGCCTGGGCGCGGTGAGAGGAATGGGGCTTTGGGGCCGTCGCCTTTTCCGGTTTCCCCGTGGCATTCCAGACAATGCTCGCGGTAGATGGTTTGGCCGCGATCGAGTACGTCCGAGGGTTGGGCCATCAGTAACGCGCTACCACTTCCGAAGAGCACCAACGCGAGGAAAAGGCTGTCTGCGGGTTTCACTCGAGGCTGCCTGGTTGCGCGGTGCAACCGCGGGTCGGCGGCTATGGAGGGGGCAGCGCGCGATGACTCATGGTTCGCCGGGGTGGAAATCGGAGTCATCACGCCCAATCATACCGCTTCGGCGGCTTTGAGTATCTGGCGGCGGAGGGCGGCGCGATCTTTTTCGGAGAGGGGCGGTGAGGGGCGCTGCTGACACAGGCGGACCGTTTGGCGTAGGGAATCGAGAAAGACTTCGCAGTTCGGACAATCCCCAAGGTGTGTGCGAATTTCCGAGCAGATGTCGCCTGACAATTCGTCGTCCAGGTAGGCCGAGAGGCGTTCGAGCACTTTGACACAATTCCCCTTCCGGTGACCCTGGTGAGGGGTTGGCTTGCGAGTGCCGGGATATGTGCGTATGCGGTCTGCCATGGTGGTGCTTCTTCTTGACTATACCAAACTATCGGGGCCGGGTGGTAACGTCCCCGGGCCCCTCTTCTGTGACCCCTTTGCCGCTGAGCTCCTTGCGGACAAACAAGCGGGCCCGGTGCAGGCGGGACTTAATGGCGCGTTCATTCAGCCCGAGAATGCTGCCCACCTCTTTTGCACTCAATCCTTCCATGTCGCGCAGGACAAGGACCATGCGGTATTTGCGCGGCAGCTTGGCGATGGCTCCGTCGAGAATCTGGCGCAGTTCCTTATTTTCCAGCGCTTCCTGAGGGCTCAGGCCCTCCATGGGGATTTGTAAGGAAAATTCGCCCTCCGACGTCGGGATGAACTCGGTGAGGGACAATTCCCGCTCCGGTTCGCCCTTTCGCTTGCGTCGCATGCGCTGACAGGCATGGGAGGCAATCGCATAGAGCCAGGTCGAGACCTGCGAGTCCCCGCGAAAACGGTCGTACGCGCGATAGGCGTTGAGGAACGTCTCTTGGACCAGATCTTTGGCCGCCTCCGCCTCTCCGCAGAGGCGATAGGCGAAGCGGTACATCACATCGACGTTGTCGCGATAGAGTTGGTCAAATGGACGGGAAGCGGGGGGAGACGCGTCATGGCCATCTGCAGACCTGGGCTGACTGTTCTTCCGTACTGCCATACGCGGGAGCGAGTCTACGGGGCGCCCTCGAATGCTGTCAAGGGAGCGGACCCGCCGCGGCGTGGCGTCAGGCGCAGTCAGGGCACGCGACGGATATCGACGAGTTCGCCTTGTTGGCCCAGCTCCACCGTGACCGGCACGCCTTCTTTCACCGCCGCAAGCGATGACGGGCGTTGTGCGAGCGGAATGGAGTGGGTCCCTTCAGGGCCCTGCATGATCAGCGCGGTCTGCCCGTCTTCGTACGCCAGCGGGCCGGACAGGAATCGGCGCGATGGGGTGGTCAGGCCGTCTTGATACAGGTCAATGGCCACATGTCGGTCTTGGACCCACACCGACATTTCTTGTCCCACCTTGGCGTTTCGCACCCCGGTTTTGGCGCTGACGGTCACGATGCCAAGCGGAGTTTTGAGGAACACATAGTTCGACTTCAGTTTGGACACCGTACCGTTCAGCAAGAGACGGACGGCTGAGGCGATACGGGGAATCTGATTCACCTGCAGATCGAATTGCACATCATGCAGGCCACGAACGGTTCCGGCCCCATCGACTTCGACGGTAAACGGTTGCTGGTCCGAACGGCCGGCGATTTTGGCTTCAAATGCGCCAAGGGTGAAGGACCGTGCGCCATCCGGAGTCCAGAGTTCGACGGCATGCTTGTCCGGGGTCGTGAAGTTGGGCATGGCGGTGACGTAGCGGTGCACCAGCTTGTCGACGCCTCGCTCGCGAATATCGACAACGGTGGTCGTGCCATGCACGTACAGGGTGATCTTGTGGGAGTTCTTGATATCGCGCAGCGTGGTTTTCGAGCTCAGGGAGAGCGGGCCGATCGGAGTCTGGAGGAAGATGATTCCGGGTTTAGACCGCCAGATTGAGCCGGACACCTGCACCGATGGCGACACCGGCGCCTGGGAGACGGCAGCCTCGGGCTCAGCTACCTCGACTTCGAGGGGAGGCGGAGGGGCCTCGCCGGATTCTGCCAGTGGGGGCGGCTCAATGATGGGTGTCGCCGTGTCTGCCGAGGTGGGTGTGGTCAGGCACACCAGGGACAGGCAGCCGAGCAACGGGAAGAAGAAACGCTTCGACCTCTGATGAGAATGCACGAAGGTAGCCATAGTGTTCATCGACTGGTTCGGGGTGGAATGGTGTGACGCCGATTGAGCGGGGGAGAAACCAGTCATTCTGTGGGAATGATGGTTTCTGCCGGATCGTGCGTGGCGTACAACGTCTCTAGTGCGAATAACATGCTGGTCGGCGTGAGTCAAGTTGAAAGGCCCGTTGCCCCAGCCACTGCGCGAGTTGGTATCGGTGCCCTGTCAGGCGTGGCACCCCGGGAAGGTGCCTCCGCGCGGGAGCGCGGTTACTTCTTGCGGACCATCAACCGGATCGGTGTGCCCGAAAAATGATATTCCCTGCGGATTTGGTTTTCCAGAAAACGCAGATAGGCTGGCGTCATATTGTCAGGGTGTCCCACAAACATGGCAAATGCCGGGGGGCGTGTCGCCACTTGCGTCATGAAGGCTGATTTACTCGCCTTGGCCGGTTTGCCTTTTCGCACCGGCAACGGATGTTCTTCTAACAGCCCCTGGAAGAACTGATTCAGACTGCCGGTGGGGACTCGTTTGCAAAACGACAAGTACACCTGGTCGATCAGGGCGAACAGACCGCGTAGAAAATCCTGTCCCAGCGCCGAGATAAACAGCACCGGGGCCCAGGCGAGGAATGGAAACCGTCGTTCGAGGTCCTGTTTGTAGGCCTCGCGGGCACCCACATCGTCGGCCTTGAGGTCCCACTTGTTCACGATCAGGATGCAGGCGCGCCCCTGTTTAAGGACCAAGCCGGCGATCTTGGTATCCTGTTCTGTGACGCCTTCCTCAGCATCCAGCAACAGCACGGCCACGTCTGAGCGGCCAATGGCACGCAGCGAGCGGGCAACGCTGTAGCCTTCGATGCCGCGCTCGACTCGACCTCGTCGACGAATGCCGGCGGTGTCGGTCAGGACGTATTGCTTGTCTTTGAACGTCGCCACGGAGTCCACGGGGTCGCGTGTCGTTCCGGGCACATTACTGACGACCACGCGTGTTTCGCCGAGGACTGAATTGACCAGCGTGGATTTCCCCACGTTTGGACGTCCGACGATGGCAATGCGAGGAATCTCCGTCGTGGTTTCCTCGTCTGACAGTTCCACCATATGAGGGAACAGGTCGTCGAGCAGTTCGGCCACGCCGATGCCATGTTCGGCGGAGAGCGGATAAAGTTGGTCCTGGCCCAAACGATAGAAATCGGCGATGAGCGGATCGGCCTTGGGCGTATCCACTTTGTTGATCACATAAAACACAGGCTTGTCTGTTCCGCGTAACGTCTCCACGACTGCTTCGTCCGGCGGGGTCAGGCCTGCCCTGGCGTCGAGGACGAGTACGAGGATATCGGCTTCGGCAATGGCAAGTTGGGACTGTTGCCGGATCAAGGACAACATGCCTTCGTGGGCTGTCGGATCGAGTCCGCCCGTGTCGACCAACCGGAAGTGCCGATTGCGATAGGCGGTATCGGCATAGTTGCGGTCTCTCGTCACACCCGGGACATCGTCAACGATCGCCGCCCTGGTGCCGAGAATCCGATTGAACAACGTCGATTTGCCGACATTAGGCCGCCCGATCAGAGCGACGATCGGCAGACGACCGCCTTCAAGCGTGAAGAGGGGAGCAACGGGACCACGAGCGGATTTCGAGCGGTGCATGGTGAGGGACGGTAACACAGAGATTTCAATGAACACAATCACTCGTCATGGTGCGCCGGTGTCCGTTATACTGCGGACATGCACCACTCTCAGGCCGGTCGGCCGCCTCAGATGCTCGATTGGAATCAGATCGACGATGTCTTGCTCGATATGGACGGCACGTTGCTGGATCGCCATTTCGACAACTTCTTCTTCGAGGAAGAGCTGCCGAGGCGGTACGCGGTGAAACATGCGTTGCCGTTTGAAGAGGCCCGGGATCGATTGATGGGGATGTATCGTTCCGTGGAGGGCGAGCTGGCCTGGACGGATTTACACTATTGGACGGAGCGGGTGGACATCGACGTGGTGGCGATGCATCGCGAACTCGACCATATGATCGGGTTTCTTCCCGACGCGGAGGAGTTTCTGACGTCGTTGCGGCGATTAGGCAAACGCGTCACGATTCTAACGAATGCTCATCGGGCTGGGGTTGAAGTCAAAGCCGCCAAGACCGGGCTGGATCGACAGGTCGATCGCATCGTGGACGCGTTTGAGGTGGGCTGGCTGAAGATGCGGGCTGAATACTGGCCGACTTGCCGGGAGTTGGTTGGATTTGAGCCGTCACGCGCCCTGTATATCGATGACGACGAGCAATGTCTCGCGGCGGCTGCGCAATTCGGCATCGGTCGTATCGTGCATCGTTCCAAGTCGAGTTCGCAGGCCTCTGCCGTCCCGTCCTCGCGGTTTCACTCCATCGAAACGTTTCGTTCGATTTTGCCGGGCTGAGGCAGTTCCGGCGGCCTTCCGGCTGGCCGGCCTGCGCTCTAGTGGGCTGGATCGAGCAGCTCGCGCAATTTCCTGGCCAGTTCCGTGGGGAGAAACGGCTTCTGAATGAAGCCGGTTCCCGGTTCGGCGAGAAACGTCGGCAACACGCTCCCTTCCGCATATCCAGACATGAACAGAACCCGCAGGTCCGGCCATTGTTGGCGGAGGCGTTCGGCCAACGCCGGTCCGGTCATCTGGGGCATCACCACATCGGTGAGCAGGATGTGGATGGGTGTCTTGGTTGCGGCGACGAGACGGAGAGCCTCCTGACCGCTGGACGCTTCCAGCAAGGTATATCCATAGTCCGACAGCGCATGGGTGAGCAGCAACCGGACAGCTTGTTGATCTTCCACGAGCAGAATGGTTTCACGGCCGCAGTGTGGTCGTGAGGCGACAGGCGGTGCAACAGGCAGGGGGGGAGCCTCGGCCGTTGGGAAGTAGATGTCGAACGTGGTGCCCTCACCGGGGTTGCTGTCGGCAAAGATGAAGCCCTGGCTTTGTTTGACGATGCCGTACACCGTCGCCAGTCCAAGGCCGGTTCCCTTGCCCTCTTCCTTGGTCGTGAAGAACGGTTCGAAGATATGCGACAGGGTGGCGCGGTCCATGCCCATCCCCGAATCGCGTACTGAGAGGTGTGTGTAGCATCCTGGTAGCAAGGCGGGATGGGGCACCGGTGTGTCCTCGGTGATGTGGAGGATGCGTGTGCTCAGCGTGAGGGTTCCGCCATGCGGCATGGCATCCTTGGCATTGACTGCCAGGTTCAAGATCACCTGATCGATTTGCCCCCGGTCTGCGCGGATGATGCATGGCTTCGGCGTCAGATCCCGGATGAGGGGGATATCCTCACCGATCAGCCGCTCGATCATCGAACTGATGGAGGACAGTGCCTCGTTCAAGTCGAAGGTCTGGAACGTCAGGACCTGTCTCCGGCTGAAGGCGAGGAGTTGTCTGGTCAGCGCCGCCGCCCGTTGGCCGGCGGTCAGGATTTCGGTCAGCGAGCGGCGCAATGGATCTTCAGCCCGTACCTGTTCCAGTACGAGCGTGGCGCATCCGTTGATGACCGTCAGCAGATTGTTGAAGTCATGGGCGACGCCGCCGGCCAGTCGGCCGATGCCTTCCATTTTGTGCGCTTGCCGAAGCTGCTCCTCCAGTTGTTTATGTTGGGTGACGTCGATGAAGAAGCCAATGGATCCCGTCGTTTGACCACCAGGGCCCTGCAACAGCGTGCCCCACATGTTGACATCGATGAAGGAGCCGTCCTTTCGCTTCCGGCGCAATTCCAGGCCTCGTGGTGCGCCCCCGCTCATGACCGACGCCCATAGCTCGTCGGACTCCCGTTCTTGTCCGGAGGGGACGTACGGAAGTTCCTGTCCGAGGACCTCCTCTCTGGTCCACCCGAACAACGAAGTGGCAGCCGCATTCCATGTCGTGACATGTCCGGTCTGATCCAGTTCGATCATGGCCAGCGGAGATTCTTCGATGATGGTCTGCAGGTGCGCGGTCATGCGTCGGAGTTCCCCGGTGCGTTCACGAACATGTTGTTCGAGCGCTTCCTGGGCCTGCCGGCGGTCGGCGGCTTCCAACGTGAGGGTGGCCATGGCGGCCAGGGAGGCGGCAAACGCTTCTTCTTCACTCGTCCAGGTTTTCGGTGAGCCGATATGCTCGAGGCACAAGACCCCGACCACGCGCCCGTGCCGGCGAATCGGGGCATCCAGCATGGCCACGATACCGAGTGGGGCCAGGTAGGAGGCGGTGAGTTCGGAGGTGCGCGGGTCGGTCTGGGCGGCATGGGCGGCGAGGGAGTAGGGTTCAGTCTCCAGCGCTCGAAGGTATGCCGGATATTGTCCGATGGACAGGGTCGCTCCACGCAGGTGGCGTTTCGGTGTGGCTTCGAACAGGTCTTGAAGGATCAGGTTGGTTTGGGTTTCGTCGAAGAGCCAGATGCTCGCGCGTTCGACGGCGAACGTGACGGCGGCATGTTCGGTCATGACGGGAAACGCCTGCTGCGGGTGCCCGCTATGTATGGCCGGATCCTCGGCCAGTTTGTGGAGCACCGTTTGTTGCGTGGCCAGTTGTCCCAGGCGCAGTTGTTCGAATTCCTGTCGCAGCTTCTGGTCGGTGATGTCTTCCGAGATCCCCAGCAGGTACCGTGGCACACCGGTGTGATCGTACAACGGAAGTTTCTTGGTGTGGAGCCAACGTAACCCGTGATCCTTCGTCTGGATCGGTTCCGCGGGAATATCCAACAGAGTCCCGCCGGTCAGCACCTCGCGATCCCGTGCGGTGAAAAACTCCGCCTGCTCGCGCGGGAAAAAATCAAAATCGTTCTTTCCCAGAAGCGCTTGCCGCGGAAGGCCGATCAGTTGCTCGCCGGCTTTGTTGAATTGGACGAACCGCAATTCCCGTGCGTCCTTGAGAAACACCATGTGGGGGATGTGTTCGACGATGGATTCGAGAAGCTGGCGCGTATGGGTTAAGGCATCCTCCATACCTTTTCGTTCGGTCACGTTCTCGCACACGATGACGATGTCGAATCGACCGTCCGGGTTCCGAACAGCCCGGGCGGCTTCCCTCACCCAGAGATGGCTGCCGTCTTTCCGGATTTTTCGGAACTCCCAGCGAAGCACGTCGCCCGGCCGGGCGAGACAGTCATCGAAATGCTGTTGCATGCTGCGCTGATCGTCCGGATGCACGATGAGGGAGATGGGCTGCCCGATCAAGGCGTCCGCCTCATATCCAAGTTCGGCGGCGGTGGTGGCATTGACGGTGAGGAGTGTGGCTTTCCCGTCGACGGTCAATAGCATTTCGGGGCTGCTTTCGTAGAGCGCCCGGTAGCGCTCCTGGCTGAAGCGCAATGCTTCCTCGGCCTGTTTGCGCGCGGAGATGTCACGCATCACGGCTTGGAATCCGATGACTTCCTGTTCACGCAATAGCAACTGTACGTTCTGCCCCACCCACAGTGTCTGACCATGTCGGGTCACCAGCGGGAATTCATAGTAGGTGCTGGGGGTCTTTCGGAGAAATTGCCGGATATAAAAATGTTCCGTGGTGCGGCGATAGTTCGGATGCACCAGATCCAGTGCGCGGTGCCCGAGCATGTCGGTCTCGTGATAGCCCAGGAGGCGGACGACGGCGGGGTTGATGAACGTAAACCGCCCGCTCCGGTCGGTGCGGTAGATGATGTCCTCCGCGTGCTCCATGATGAAGCGATAGTGTTCGGAATGTACGTTCAGGAGCAGCGCCGTTTGTTCCCCGTCCTCCAATTGCGAGGCGAGTTGATCCACGAGTTGTGCATTGTGGTATTTCAGCCGGAGGGTTTCGAGAACCGTGTTTGAGGTTCTCCAGGCGGTGTAGATCATGAGCAGGGAAAACAGCAGTGTGCAGATGGCCATGGGCAAGGCCTGCTCATGATTGAGGAAGAGAAAGCGCAGAATAAGCGGCGTTAGAGTCGGCAGGGCAAACGAGAGAAACGCATCGAAGCGGGCGGATAGCGTAGAAGCCGCGCCGGCCGAGACTCCTCCCAGTATGAAGGCCAGAAACACCTGGTGGGTGGGGGATGATTCGGGAAAGAGAATCAACGCCGACGCGCCCCATCCGAGTCCGGCCAGGGTGGTGCCGGTCAGAAACGCCCGGTGCCAGCGTTGGTTCGTGATCGCGGTCGGCCTGGCAGTCCTGAACGACCTTGCCAGGAGATATCGGCCCGCAGAGAGAATGACCAGATACGTCAGCCATGCCAGCAGCTGGTTGTGGGGAAGCACGTTCCAATCGACGACGACCAGCGCGAGCGCACAGCCGAGCCCGGCTGCGAGGGCTGCCGGCATGCCTTCGTAGAGCAGCGTGACCTGCTGCAACATCAGGTTCGCTTCCATGCCCGCATTGACGGGTTGCGCGATAGTGGCAGTCGAGGAGAGGTGGTCGCTTGGAACTGGTTGCGAGGAGGCCATCGGGATCACTCCCGTCTTGGGGACGGACGACTGCGAGGCACGTGGGTCATACGCTGCAGTCTACAAAATTGCGGGGAGGGATACAATTTCAGAGAAATCGTTGGTTCCCACTAAGGGATGCTGCTAGATGCCTGAATCAGACGATTCGCCTTGAATGATGCGGGCTAGGTTGTGGCGATGCCGCGGTAGAGTTCCCCAGCGATTCTTGGCACGCCGGGTAGAAGGTCACGATCGAGCTGTTTGATCTGGAATCCCGCCTCAATGACCAACCGGTCGATCTGCCGGTTGAGATTGCAGCCGCAGGCCAGTCGACGTTGCAGCGGATTGAGGCGGTCTTGCCAACGGGAGGTCGCGGGATCGTCGCTCCGGCCATGTTCCAGGAACAGAAACTGTCCGCCGGGCTTGAGGACCCGCCGGACTTCTCGCAATGACCGCAGCGGGTCCGGGATGGTGCAGAGGGTGAACGTACTGACCGCGCAATCGAAGGTGGCCGGCTCGTACGGCAGCTCCTCTGCGGTCACATGCTGAAGATGAACCGGAAAGGGAGCGCTTGCCACTCGTTGCGCCACTCGATTGGGAAGCAGCGGGGCAGGGTCGACGGCGTACAGGGCCGTCACGGTGTGAGGGTAGTGCGAGAGGTTCAGTCCGGTGCCGAATCCGATTTCAAGGACCGTTCCTCGGGCGGTGGCAAGCAGACGTTGCCGTTCGGTTTGGAATCGTGCTCCCCGGAGCACCCAATCCATGAGGCGGGGGAAAATATAGGTGGCGTACATGGCGTGGGACCTATTCCCGGGATGGATGAGGGCACATATCGTCCATCGAGGTGTGCTCTCACATTTCAGCAGGAGTCGGATCAAGGATCAAGAGGCGGGGCTGGTTTCCGAGGTGCCGTCCTGGCCGGTCTCGTCCTTGTCGCTCCGTGCCGCGTATGCTAGAGTCGTCCGTTCTCTCGCTGAGTGCGAATGGGCGCCTCGCGTTTTCATGTGGGCAGGATGAGTAAATCGTACGATCACCAGGCTCTTGAGTCGAAGTGGCAGGCCTATTGGGAGACCCATCGCCCGTTTCGGGCATCGGATGATCCCTCGAAGCCGAAGTTTTATTGTCTCGATATGTTCCCGTATCCTTCAGGGTCCGGTCTGCATGTCGGGCATTTGGAGGGATATACCGCCACCGACATCGTCTCGCGATATAAGCGGATGCGCGGCTTCAACGTGTTGCATCCCATGGGGTGGGACGCATTCGGGCTGCCGGCCGAACAGTATGCCGTAAAAACCGGTGTCCACCCTGCCATCACCACGGCGCAAAATATCGCGACCTTTAAGCGACAAATGAAACGGGTCGGTCTGTCCTATGACTGGGAGCGCGAACTCAGTACGACGGACCAGGATTACTATCGTTGGACCCAGTGGATCTTCCTGAAACTGTTCGAGCGCGGGTTGGCCTATGTGGCAGAGGTGCCTGTCAACTGGTGCCCGGCCTTGTCGACGGTATTGGCCAACGAGGAAATTGTCGACGGCAAAAGCGAGGTCGGCGGGTTTGATGTCATCCGCAAGCCGATGCGGCAATGGGTCCTGAAAATCACGGCCTACGCGGAGCGATTGCTGGAAGATCTGAGTCTCGTTGAATGGCCGACCAGTACCCTGGAGATGCAGAAGAATTGGATCGGGCGCTCCATCGGCGCGGAAGTCGACTTTGCGCTCGCGGACGCCCCGGGAAATCTTCGCGTCTTTACCACACGCCCCGACACGCTCTTCGGTGCCACGTATATGGTGCTGGCTCCCGAACATCCATTAGTCGATGTGGTGACGGCTCCCTCGCAACGGGCGCAGGTGATGGACTACCGCGAGGCGGCCGCGCGCAAGAGCGACTTGCAGCGTCAGGAACTGGAGAAGGTAAAGAGCGGCGTCTTTACCGGCGGCTATGCGGTGAATCCCGTCAACCAGGAACGCCTGCCGATTTGGATCGCCGATTATGTGCTGATGAGTTACGGCACCGGCGCCATTATGGCCGTGCCGGCCCACGATGAGCGCGATTGGGCCTTCGCCACGCAGTACCACCTGCCGATCCGTGAAGTGATTCAAGGCGGACAGATTGAGAAGGCTGCGTTTGTCGAGACGGATCGGGGTCGCGTCATGAATTCGGCCACGCCCGACGGGTCCTGTTCGCTCAATGGGCTGCTGCCCAGTGACGCAATCCCCAAGATGACCGCCTGGCTCGAAACCAACGGAAGAGGGAAGAAGACCGTCAATTACAAACTCCGGGACTGGCTGTTTGCCCGGCAACGCTACTGGGGCGAGCCTTTTCCGATTGTGTGGGTCGATGGAGAACCCCGGCCCTTGCCGGAAGAGCAGTTGCCTCTGCCGTTGCCCGAGACGAAGAACTTCAAGCCCTCGGGGAGCGGGGAAAGCCCATTGGCCAATCTTGAGGACTGGTTGAGCACGACGGACCCCGCGACCGGCAAACCGGCGCGACGTGAGACGAACACCATGCCACAGTGGGCCGGCTCCTGCTGGTACTACCTGCGGTTCATCGACCCGAAGAATTCCCGGCAGATGGTCGATCCGGCGAAGGAGCGTTACTGGATGCCGGTGGACCTCTACATCGGCGGCAGTGAACATGCGGTGTTGCATCTGCTGTATAGCCGTTTCTGGCACAAGGTCCTGTTTGATGCGGGGGTGGTCAGTACGCCTGAACCGTTTAAGAAGCTGGTCCATCAAGGGATCGTGCTGGGCGAAGACAATCAGAAGATGTCGAAGTCGCGCGGCAACGTCGTGAATCCCGACGAAATGATCGACCAGTTCGGCGCGGATGCGGTGCGTCTCTATGAAATGTTCATGGGGCCTTTGGAATCCATGAAGCCGTGGAGCACGCGCGGCGTCGAAGGCATTACGCGGTTTTTGGATCGTGTCTGGCGGCTGATGGTCGGTGAAGACGGTGCCGTGAGTGCGGCGGTGACGGGTGTGGCCCCGACGCCTGAGCAGCAACGGCTGCTCCACTACACGATCAAGAAGGTTACCGACGATATTGACGCACTACGCTTCAATACGGCCATTTCGCAGATGATGGTGTTTACGAACGAGATGACCAAGCTTGAGCAGCGGCCTCGACAGTTGTGCTGTTGCTGCTGCCGTTCGCGCCTCATCTGAGCGAGGAACTCTGGGATCGCCTCGGCCATGCCCCCAGCGCAGGCCAACAGCCCTGGCCGGTGTTTGATCCGGCGCTGGTCGTTAGCGACCGTTGGACGATTCCGATTCAAGTCAACGGCAAACTCCGTGGCAAGCTGGAGGTCGACGCGGGGACGTCCCGCGACCAGCTGGAGCCCCTGGCCAAGCAGGAAATTGCTGAGTGGTTGCAAGGGAAGGAGCCGAAGAAGGTGATCTACGTTGAGAAGAAGTTGATCAACTTTGTGGTGTGACGCGATGCACCGGTCCCTTGTACTGCTGGTCTTGTGCCTGTGCGCGATAAACACGACCGCGTGCGGCTATCAGTTTCGAGTGCAGGGTGCCGGTCCGACGATCGGTGGTGCGCCGGAGACCACGACCAAGCGCACGCAAACTCCACGGCTGGCCATTCTTCCCATCTACAACACCACCTATGAGCCCAATTTTGAGATCAAGCTCGCGAATTATCTGCGTCGGGAATTTTCGGCGGGGGCCGGGGCGGAGATTGTCGGCCCATCGGCCGGAGCAGACCTGTTTTTGTCTGGGCAGATCATGCAAATCCTTCTGCCGACCCTGAGTTTCGATCAAACCACGACGTTTGAAAGCCGCGTGGAGATGCTGGTGAGTGTGAAGATCGAGGATGCGAAGACCAAGCGAGTCGTCTGGTCGCAGGTCGCTAAGGGTACGTCGGAGTTTTTTCTCACCCAGGATCTGCAATTCAATCGCGTCCTGCAGAACCGGGCACTGGAGCAGGCCGGGCGGTTTGTGGCGGAAGATCTTGCGTCCCGGTTTTTGTTGTTTTTGGATGCAGGCGAATTGGACAAGGTGCTGAAGCGACCGGTGAAGGCGGAGACTGGCCAGATCGTCCAGCCACAGCCTGAGTCGGCGCGATAGGGATACGGAAAGGCTGTCGCGGATGAGTGCGTCGGTCACCAGCCTGGAGTTGCCTCAGGCGCTTGCGCGGAATGGGATTGCCCCGCTGTATGCGGTTGTCGGCGAAGAGGATTATCTCCGCGACCAATCCGTGGCCGCGTTGCGCGCTGCCGCACTGGGTCCAGCCTCGGACAGCGGATTCAATTACGACATCTTTCACGGCGACGATGCGGCGGTTGAAGACGTATTGGCCTGCGCGGCGGAAATTCCGGTGTTCGCCGACCGGCGCGTCGTGGTCTACAAAACGGTGGAGAAGCTCCCGGCGCGTGAGGGGGAAAAGCTCCTGTCTTATTTCTCGGCTCCGAATGACACCACGACGGTGATCATCGTGGCGGTGAAGCTGGATGGGCGGCTCAAGTGGACGCAAGCGCTGACGAAGCAGGCGGTGTCGGTCAATTGTGCGCCGCTCCGCGAGGCCCAGTTGTCGGCATGGATTCGTCAGGAAGCGGCAGCCTTGGGCGTACGCCTTGAGGAGGATGCGATTCAGCTGCTCAAGGAGGTGGGCGCCGAATCGCTCTACGCCGTGAAGCGGGAGTTGGAAAAGCTGGCGGCCTATGTGCCGTCCGAGCGAAGTGTCCAGTCGGCGGACGTGGAGGCGTTACGTGGAACCGAGCCTGGCGCGTCGGTGTTTGACCTGATGAATGCAATTGGTGCCCATGATCACGGGCGGGCGATGCGGATTCTGGCGCGCAATGTTGAGAACGGAGAGGCTCCGTTGCGCATTCTGGGAGCCTTGGTGTGGCAGTATCGGCGACTGTGGAAATTGAAAGACCAAATGAGGTCCGGAGGACGTGAAGGCGAGGCGGCACGCACGTTCCGGATGGACCCCTCACGGGTGCGTGGCTTTTTCGCGCAATTTCCGGACGCGCAGTTGACGCAGGCGTTTCACTGGTTTTTGGACACGGATTCGAAACTCAAGGGCGGGAGCGGGAGCAGTCCAGTCCGCGTGATGGAAGATCTGTTGTTCAGACTCTGCGGACAGCCGTCGAAAATGACACCATCCGTGGCGCGGACGCACACGGTACCACCGGCCTCGCGCCCGTCGGGTTCGAGACCGGTGTCGAATGTCAGAACGGTTACGACGCGGAAGCGGTGAGTGCGTTCACTCGGACAGCGAGCCGGGACACGCGGCGTGAGGCCGTGTTGGGCTTCAGGACACCCTTGGTGACCGCTTTGCCCAGGGCTGCCGTTGCATCACGCAAGGTTGCCTTGGCTTCTTCCGGTTTCTTGGCCGTGATCGCATCCTGAACCTTGCGGAGGATGCTCCGGACCGAGCTAAGGGTGGCGCGATTGCGCAACCGGCGCTTCTCAGATTGACGGGCACGTCGAATCGTGGATTTGTGGACAACAGGCATACGGAATCTCCTACGTTCAAAGCTTGAGCTTGTAGCACAGGTGGAGAAGGTAGGTCAAGAAGAGTGAACGACGGAAAGGAGTCAGGCAGGCTGCAGGGGCTTCCCCTGGGTGCTGCGACGAGGTTATGAACACGCGAATTGATGCTCGAGACCGATTAATTGTTGCGCTGGATGTCCCTTCGGCTGCTGAGGCAGATCGCCTGGTCGATCGCATGGGAGATCAGGTGCAGTTTGTGAAGGTGGGATTGGAACTCTATACAGTGGCGGGCCCCGACATCGTACGGAAATTGGTGGACCGCGGGAAACGCGTCTTCCTGGATCTCAAATTTCTTGATATCGAAGAAACGGTTCGGCGTGCGACGGCCCGGGTTGCGGCCATGGGAGCCACGTTCTTGACTATTCATGCGAATCGCAAGGCGTTGATCGCTGCTGTGCAGGGGCGGGGACAGTCTGCTCTCAAATTGCTCGCGGTGACCGTCTTGACCAACTTTGATGGAGACGATCTGCGCGACATGGGTATTCAGCGGAGCGTCAGGGATCTCGTGACGGCGCGTGCCCAGCTCGCGGCGGAGGTGGGCTGCGACGGTGTCGTGGCGTCGGGAGAAGAGCCCGGGGCGATTCGTGCCACGGTGGGACCGGATCTGATCATTGTCACTCCAGGGGTCAGGCCTGCGGGAAAAGGGACCGACGACCATGCCCGAGCGACCACTCCGACTCAGACCATTGCGGCCGGCGCGGATTATTTGGTGATTGGCCGACCCATTCGGGATGCGGAAGATCCGGCGCTCGCGACGGAGGCGATTTTGGCTGAAATGCAGGCGGCGTTCGATCGCCGGACTGGCTGCTAGCCAGACCCGCCCTCTTCATGTTCCATGGGTGTCCTGCCTCTTTAGGGCGGGGCGGTTGCGACTGTTCTTCGTGGTTTGTTAAGATGCGCGTCCTTGTGAGCGTTGGTGTGGTGGGTGTAGCTCAGCTGGTTAGAGCGCCGGATTGTGGATCCGGAGGTCGCGGGTTCGAAACCCGTCACTCACCCCAACCCTTCTCTCTGTAACTGCTGGATACTCCACACGATCTGACGATGCGGGCATGACCACTGGTTGCGGTGGTTGCGCCGGGTGTCGGGTCCAAGATCCTTTGGCACTAGTCCAATGATTTTGGCACTAAGCTCATTGCCCCTTGAAGGCGAGAGCCCTGTGGGTTCGAATCCCAGCCGGATCACTACTTTGGATCGAAGATAGAACCATCAACGCGACATTTAGCCTCAGTCCGCCTGCCTACCTCTCCTGCATACTGGGTTCAAAAGCCTATCCCATGGAAGAAGTCGGAACCGTCGATTGTCCTAAAACTTCGACCTATCATTTTGCGAGCCCCCCAACAAATATCTATGAACTCTTAGCGGTGGGCGAGTGCCCGGAAACGACCCAAAGCAGAAGTCCACGACCGACGGCTATCAGACGGGGGATTTAAGGAGACATTCTGGATCTCTTGCTACCGAAGCTGAATCACTATCTGTGGGAATTCAGAATGTCCCCATTTCGTCCCCGATCGGCAGCCGGTAAGAGATTTCCCCAATATCTAGGTAACCAGAGATTACAAACGACAGCCCAACGCGTCCTGCGTTCTATCAGTGCGGGTTTGACTGATTTCATAATGTGTGCTTGAAATTAGTGGATTCACACAGGGAATCTTGTCTGCTACAATCGGGGGCGCAATTCGCGCCCCTCCTTGGTTTATGGCGGCACGGTCAATCTTTTGTTAGTACCCCTGTAATACGCTGGAAATGTAAGAATAAAATTATGGCAAATGCGGAGCAAATCATTGAACTTCTGAAAAGCCATATCAATGGGGATGAACGGCGCTTTTACGCTATTGCCATGCAGGTCGCAGCGCATGAGGCGAAACAGGGACATGAGAGGCTGGCGCAAGAGCTGAAAAGCCTCGTTGATAAAGCCAAGGAAAAACGCACCGTTCTCACCGCCCCTCCATCGTCCGTTGTTAACATAGCTCACCCCAAGGGGGAGTTAGCAAACCTTCTTTCTGTTGATTATCCGGCCGTCAGATTTTCTGAGTTGACGTTTTCCCCCGCAATCAAAGAACGGATTGATCGCGTTATCCTTGAGCAACGCCAAAACCATGCTCTTGCAGAATATGGCTTGAGGCCGCGCCGAAAAATTCTTTTCTATGGTCCCCCCGGCACAGGCAAGACTATTACAGCGGCGGCTCTTGCGGCCGAATTGAATTTACCTCTGTTTACCATTCGCTTGGATGGATTGATTACGAAATACATGGGCGAAACAGCCAGCAAGTTACGCCTAGTATTTGATGCGATCAAATCCACTCGTGCTGTTTACTTCTTTGATGAATTTGATGCTATTGGAGGCGATAGGGCTTTGGGCAATGATGTCGGTGAAATGCGCCGAATCCTGAACTCCTTCCTGCAATTCATGGAACAAGATCATTCGGAGAGCCTGATTCTCGCCGCCACAAATCATGTTAAATTGCTGGACAATGCATTATTTCGCCGTTTTGACGATGTTATCGAATATCGCCTACCAGATGGCGATCAGATTGATAAAATCATTCAAAATAGACTTCACGACTTCACCCTTGAGAAATTTGACTGGAAAGATATCGAGGCTGCATCCGAGGGGCTTAGCCATGCGGAAATCACCCGCGCATGCGTAGAGGCTGCAAAGCAGTCTGTGTTGCAGGATAAGCCAGAAATAACTAAGAAATTACTACTAGATGCAATTTCTGAAAGAAAGTACAATAGCGCAGTTCCAAATCTTAAATAAGCGCTATAGAAATGCCGCCTCGCAAAGATTTAAAACATCTTCTAATTCCATCCGTCATGGAAGGAATTCCGTTTGTCCCCGTAACAGGGTTTGACCCCGAAGCTGGGGACAGGCCGCCACTGACGGCACGCCAACAACGCTTTCTTCACGCCAATAAGCTACAGGGTGAGGTGGAAGCTGCTATTCAGAAGCATATCGAGATGGTACAGACCATTCGCGTCGAAGATGAGAATGCAGAAGTCGTCCCTGGAATCAGTCTCGATATCAAGGGTGCGGATCACCTCGATCTGGAGGTGGAGGCGCTGGAAAACAGGCAAGGTAAAAACCCCATTGAAATTCTCAATGTCAGGGTTGAAAACGGCCAGACCAGCGCCACTATCTTCGTGCCTGAAAAACGCTTCGATTTTTTCAAAGGAAAGATCGAAAAATATGGCAACATTGATAAAGACCCTGCTGGCACAAAGGGCGCTACCATAGCCATCGACTCTATCGAGGCCATAAAATTGGCCGATCTCAATTCTTTCTGGATGGAAGAAACACCCCTTCTTACGGACACTGCCCAGCCGCACACATGGGAGGTATGGATTAGAAAAGGTACGCACGCACGGCTTCTCGCCAACGCGGATAAATACAATTTAAGAGTATCGCGGCACAAATTGACGTTTCAGGAATGCGAGATATGCCTGATCACTGCGTCTCAAGACGCGCTGGCTCTCGTGCAGGTCGCATTGTCTCCGTTGGTGGGGTTCTCTTTCGGAGAGGATGCGCCCGGCTTCTTTGTCGATTTACCGCCCGTCGAGCAGGCGGACTGGACGAGAGATTTGCTTGCTCGTTTGCAAGCCGCCGCCCCCAACGCTCCTGCCGTCTGCATCCTCGACACCGGCGTTCACAACACTCATCCCTTATTGGCAGCATCGTTGGCCGATGCAGATAGAGATTCCTACGACCCGACATGGGGAAAGGACGACCATCGCGGGCATGGAACGCAGGTTGCGGGCATTTCCCTTTTGGGAGACCTTGCACAGCATTTGGGGAATGCTAATCCCGTTCAGCTCAAGCATCGCCTTGAGTCGGTAAAAATCCTGCCCCCAACAGGGCGAAACCAAGAGGAACATTATGGCTGGATAACGCAGGAATCTGTGGCCCGCGCCGCCACTAACGCTCCCCAACGCAAAAGGGTGTTCTGTCTCGCTGTAACATCAGAAGGCAAAAATACAAATGGTCGTCCGACAGCGTGGTCTGCTGCTCTCGACAAAATCAGTGTTGGTCTGAACGACGATCTCAACATAGACGATAGCAAAAAACAGCTTTTTGTTGTGTCAGCAGGCAATATCAGAGACGCTATTGATCCTGCCGAATACCCTGGTCGTAATCTTGTCGAGCCGGTAGAAAACCCCGCACAATCATGGAACGCTCTGACTGTCGGCGGCGTCACACATAAAGCATTTACAGGAAATAACGCGCTGGATGGTTGGAGTCTTTTGGCGGAACCAGGCACCCTATCGCCCAAAAGCCGTACTTCCGTTATTTGGACAGAAAAGGACTGGCCGATCAAGCCGGATGTTGTTTTTGAGGCTGGAAACTATGCCCATGACGGCACAATGATCACCAATGATCCAGATTTGTCTCTCTTGACCACCGGCCACAATACTCCCTTTGAATATTTCTTGGATACCAGTGCGGCGACGGCTGTGGGCGCACGAATGGCGGCTATACTTCATAGCGAATATCCTGCATTCTGGCCAGAAACAATTCGTGGGCTGATTGTCCACAGTGCAAGCTGGGGGAACCCTATGTTTCAGGGGAAGGTACTTCAGCGCATGAACGTCACGGAGAAAGAAACGCTCTTGCGTACTTTCGGCTATGGAATTCCAGATCTAGAAGTTGCTCAATTCAGCGCATCGAACAGAGCGTGCCTTATATCCCAGCACACCATCCAGCCCTTTGTCCGAGGGGAAGACCAGCAATCGGCGTCCTATTTTGAAATGAATCTGCATAAGTTACCCTGGCCAGAAGAATACCTCCGTGAGTATGGCACGACGAGAATCAAGCTGCGCGTGACCTTGTCCTATTTTATTGAGCCTAGCCCATCGCGCCGAATTCCGGCACAACAATATAGTTATGCCTCGCACCAGCTGAAATTCGATCTACAGCGTCCTCTGGAGACGCCAGAAACGTTCAGACAGCGTGTCAACAAGAAGGAAAGAACGCCTGGCCAAACCTTCGCGGCTGCTGACACGAAAAATAATTGGGCGCTTGGCGTGAACACTCGCAACAAAGGCGCGGTCTCATCAGATGTATGGGAAGGCACGGCAGGCCAGCTTGCCGACCAAGGTCTGATTGCTGTCATGCCGGAAGGTGGCTGGTGGAAAGTTAGAAAACATCTTAACCGTACCAATCAAAAGACGCGCTATTCGTTGATCATTTCGCTAGTGTAGTGAGTCATAAGTGACTTGACTTATTATCTCGCATGGGTATCTTCTGTTCCTTCAAGGAGGAT
>WBZQ01000555.1_pt1 | contig 29549 bp, 23 predicted proteins | sample 5204251 | NCBI WGS metagenome assembly WBZQ01 (sample SAMN12412402, study PRJNA552823) | activated sludge metagenome | isolation source: activated sludge from nitrification reactor of wastewater treatment plant... | place: USA: Virginia | collected 2017-09 | reverse complement strand
GAGGTATATGCATAACAGTGATTAACCATCCGCTGTTTTTGATCAGCAATAGTCGAGCAACCCAAAAGTATTGCTATAAATGCCATCACTCCAAAAAAATTATGGAGTAAGTGATTTGGGTAGATGTTTTTTACTGACTTCGTTATGACAGAATTCTGCTCATCAAATTTAAACATGATCAACTACACTTTTGTGGTTACTTTTGATAAGGCTAACCCAGTAAGATGAATGGAAGGTGAATACGATTTTTATATCGTGTTGTCGTCGGATATTGCTTTAATCGCACAATGGGGTTTTGTAGCATTACCAGAAGGATTCTCTGATGGTTTAAGATTTTGACCTTAATACATTTCATCATTTGCTACTTAATGACCTCATATTCAGTGCTTGCCTGAAATTTAAATTCTTACTAAAGATAGTTTTCTTCTTGTCCGCTAATTTGAAAAGAATGCCAAGTATTAAATTCATTCTTATTAATTTTAATTAGTGATACCACATTGAGGAGAACGGTATGGATCTGAATAGCGCAATTAGTAAACATACAGAGTGGAAAGTAAAATTACGTTCGGCTATCTCAAAACAAGAAGCACTGGATGCTACAAGCATTGCAAAAGACAATTGTTGTGAACTTGGTAAGTGGCTTTATGGTGAAGCAAAAACAAAGTTTGGAAAATTACCCAGTTACTCCGAATGTGTGACTAAACATGCTGCATTTCATATAGAAGCTGGGAAGATTGCAACTACTATCAATGCAAGGAATTTTACTAAAGCGGAAACTATGCTTGGATCTGGTAGTGCGTATAACACAGCATCTAGTGCGGTCGGTGCGGCCATCATGCACCTCAAGAAAGAAACTGGGCTTTGAGCAAAATTAATTACCTTTATTGAGGAGTTATGGGGGGGGCGGCTTCTGTTGGCATTTTGTTAATTTATAGAGCGAAATGCTAAAGGAGCCGATGATTAATAGTATAAAGTGCAGTTAGAATCTACGCAGAAAAAATAACTGAGGGTATAAGATTTTTTGTGTAAACGCCTAATCTGGGGGGCACAGTTCATACCTGGGACGATTTATTTACAAATAAACTAGGAGTTCATTGAAGTAACGATTCTTCAAGGGTCTCTAGATGTATGTGCAAGTCTATTTTCCAATACAAAAATGAGAAAAAATCTCTCCGAGTAAATCATCAGCAGTAAATTCACCTGTGATTGAAGACAAGGCAAGTTGTGAAAGTCTGAGTTCTTCTGCTAGAAGCTCCAGTTGTAATTCATGAATGGTAAATGCTTGAGCACTATTAAGGTGTGCTTGTGCAGTTGTCAGTGCATCGAGATGGCGCTGTCTAGCCGTAAATAAACCTTCAGTATTATGTTGCCAACCGGCAATTGTCAGGATTTTTTTCCGTAGCAAATCTATGCCCGCACCAGTTTTGGCGGATATATCAATGGTTGTGTTATTGTTGTGTTGTTCGATTCTTGCGGGTTCGTTGATTAAGTCAATTTTGTTGCGGACAGTAATTCGTGGAATATCTGCGGATATCGAATGCACTGTTTCTACATCAATAGGAGGCAATCGCCGACTGATATCCATTATCCAAATGACCATATGGGCATTTTTTATCGCTGCATGTGTGCGTTCAATCCCTTTTTGTTCTACGATATCGTCGGTTTCTCTTAATCCTGCAGTATCGATGATGTGGATGGTGATACCTTTGAGAGTGATCGTGCGTTCAATGATGTCTCGAGTGGTTCCGGGGATTTCGGTCACAATGGCAACATCGTCTTCAGCTAATTGATTGAGTAGGCTAGATTTACCAACGTTTGGCTCGCCTGCTAGAACAATTCGAATGCCTTCCTTGAGTATCTTTCCCTGCTGAGCAGCTTGGAATATTTGTTTAAATCGTGCATCAATTTGTCGCAATTTTTCATCGATCGGCGATAACGGCGAATCATCGATATGATCTTCCGGAAAGTTAATGGTCGCCTCAATAAACATTCTAAGCTCGGTAAGCATATTAACCAATTCTTCAATTTTTTTTGAGAAATTTCCACGTAAGGAATTTGCAGCGCAACGAGCTGCTTCGTGGGTATTGGCTTCAATAAGATCAGCAACACTTTCGGCTTGAATCAAATCAATTTTATTATTCAGATAAGCCCGTAGTGTAAACTCACCTGGTTGGGCTAGGCGTGCTCCAGATATAAGACATTGATTCAGAAGAATATTCTGTATTGCTGGGCCACCATGCCCTTGTAATTCCAGTATATCTTCTCCTGTATATGAATAAGGTGCAGGGAAAAAGAGTGCGATGCCTTGATCGATAGCCCGCCCTTCAGTATCCAAAAATGATTTGAACATTGCTTGACGTGGTATTGGTAATTCTCCTAAGAGAGTTTTGCTGAAGCCCTTTAAATCTGTTCCGGAGATACGGATGACTCCGATACCTCCTCGTCCAGGTGGGGTAGCGATTGCGGCGATGGTATCAGAGCTTGCCATAAAGGACTGACTGCCATGTTAAAGTTAACGGTTCTGTAAAATCGAGGGGGGACCCCCGATATTTTTATTTTTTCCTTACTCTTTTACCATGTGTGGGTTTATTTTTGTTGCTGCTTACCACCGTTTTGGGCTTGGGCACGACAGGTTCGGATTGAACTTCATCGTCAGCCGATGCCGTATTAACAAGGTTCTCCTCGTTCTTGTTAGCGAAATCATTCAATGCGAGTTTCTCAGCTATGAGTGCAGATTCGGCTTTTTTATGTTTTTTATTTTTATCTTTATTGGCGTCTTCTGCTTTATTTTCATACATTCGCGTGATTTGCCATTGCTGCAAAATAGAAAGAATATTATTACAGAGTGAATACAGCACTAATCCCGATGGGAAGAAGAAAAAGAATATACTGAATGCAATCGGCATAATCTGCATGACTTTTGCCTGAATCGGATCAGCTGGGGTGGGACTCAGTTTGGATTGTATCCACATTGATATACCCATAATGAGCGGAAGCACATAGTATGGGTCTGGTGTGGATAGATCGGTAATCCATAAAGCGAAAGGTGTGTTACGTAGTTCCACAGCAGACATTAGTGTCCAGAACAAAGCAATAAATACTGGAATTTGAACCAAAATGGGTAAACAACCGCCCATTGGATTGATTTTCTCCTCTTTGTAGAATTCCATCATGGCTTGATGCATGCGTTGACGATCGCTTGCATATTGTTCTCGTATTTTTTGCAATCTAGGTGTGACCACCCTGAGCTTTGCCATTGAACGATAACCAGCAGCAGATAATGGAAAGAACAATAACTTGACTGTGAGCGTCAATAAAATAATGGCTACCCCCCAATTGTCAACCCAGGAGTGATAAAAGGAGAGTAGTTTGAATAAAGGTTGAGCAAGTATCGTTAGCCATCCATAATCTACTGTTAAATCTAGGCCAGGCGCGAGTTCGGCTAGTTTTTCTTGTTCTTGTGGGCCGGCATAAAGAGACATAGAAATTTGTTTTGTTTGACCGGATTCAATTGCGCCAACCGGTGCGATCACACCCGCAGTGTACTGATTAAATGCTAAATGCTTGACATAGTATTCACGTGGTGCTTGCTGAGTAGGCAACCAAGCTGCGAGGAAATAGTGTTCCAGCATAGCAATCCAGCCATTGTCGGCATTTGCTGGATATTCCGCTTTGTTTTTGTCGAGATCAGAAAATTTTATTTTGATGAATTTATCTTCGTCGGTATACATTGCTGGGCCAGTATACGAGTGGATCATCGTATTGGAACCACTGGGTTCATTTGCGTCCCGGAGCATCTGGAAATAAGAAAAGGGAATAATCGTTTCATCACTTTGATTAGTGATCTCAAATGCGACGTCAATTACGTAATTATTACGATGAAAAGTAAAAATTTTGGCAACTTGAATGCCATTTTCTTCTGGTGCCAGCAACTTTACTACAAGCTTATCTTGCCCCGCTTCTAACTGATAATTGTTGTTTTCTGCGGTGTATTTGGTTTTATGGCTAGGAAGCTTGTCGCCTATGAGTCCTGACTGTGCGACATGAAACCGTGCTGTTTTGTCTAATAACAGTTCATAAGGCTTATTTTTATCTTCACTGGAGGGGTGTAGTAGCAAGCCGAGTTGTCGTATATCCCCGCCAGCTGTGTCAATTTCTGCTACAACTGTATCTGTGGTGATTTTGATTTTCTCGCCTGTAGTAAACAAATTTGGGGTGATTGATGAGCCAACACCTTCAATACCGGAAGCAATCGATGGACTTTCTGTGTTTGATGTTAATCCATCGCCGGGAACTGGTAGCGGATCATGACGCTGATTGGATGAGTCTGAGACTGCACCCGGTGTAACTTGTGTTGTCGGGGGATTGAGTTCTCTTTGCCAAGAATCCCACAAAAATAGCAACGATGTGGAAAAAATGATAATGAGTAAAAGTTTTTTTGTTTCCATTATTTATTTAATTCAGTGGGTTCTCGACATAACGCACATTGCGATTGAAATCCTAATATTCTATATAAACATCGATTTTCAATGACATAAGCAATTAGTCTTATTAAGTTATTATATTTTTAATGGGTTAATGATTTGATGGTAGTGGAGATCAAGGCATGTGCTAAGTCGTCATTCGATCATCGACTTTTGAATACAATAATTTTCCATGTGACGTTAGCGCAAAGCAGATCAAGGTACTGGCTCATATCCGCCTTTGCTCCAAGGATTGCATCGCAGTATACGCCAAACACCCAAGCGGGTTCCATGAAAAAAGCCATATTTGGTATAAGCTTCTATCACATATTGTGAGCAAGATGGAGTAAAGCGACATGAAGGCGCAAGCAGAGGGCTTATAAAATATTGATAAAATTTAATGATCGTAATAATCAATCGTGACATTGCTGTAATTGAGCCATCAATAACCGGATTTCGGTCGTTAGTTGTAAGGATTCCTTCTTTGTAACCGGACGGCGCAAACGTATGACCCAGTCCATTCTTACCCAAAAACTTTTTTCACAATAACGGTTATTGCGAAAGGTCTCGCGAAGTAGTCTTTTAATCCAATTACGCTTAACAGCTAGTCGCTCAATCCTTTTTGAAACTATTAAACCAAGCCGAGAATGTCTTAAGTGATTTGGTTTTGCAAAAACTTGAACCCAATTACCATTAAGCTGATGTTCAGTGCCAATTAACGCAGTAAAGTCTGCCGATGTATGCAACCTACAATTTCTAGGTAAGGAATTAGTTTTCTGAAATATAGGAAGATTGCCGTTATCTGTCAGTCCCGTAATTTCTCTTTTGACACTAAACACTTAACTTTGCACGCCCCTTAGCACGGCGAGCACGAATAACGGCAGCACCGGCACGTGTTTTCATTCGAACTAGAAAGCCGTGAGTGCGTTTTCTTTTGGTGACCGAAGGTTGGTATGTCCGTTTCATTTTTACTCCACGCTTAATAATTTAATCTGATCTATAGAACCGCCTATTACAACCTGTTTTGGGGGTATATGTCAATACTAGTTGAGTGCTAAGTTATGGAATAAGGAAAGAAATATAAACATACTTGGTTAGTAAAATCCTTATTTTTTATAAAAAGTGATGATGAAATCTGAGCTAGTTGCCGCCGTCATTGTTTTGTTAGAAAATTTAATTTCTTCCAGGTTTTATCCCTCGCTCCTGGAGCAATTGGTTGAAAACCAGCAGCGTTAAAGCGTTCTTATACTCTTGCTGTTTGCGGTCAGGTGCTTTAGTGCTTGGGTAATTAAAGAGGGTATAAAATTTATGAATATGTTAGCAACAATTGGATTGTTTTTCATTACCGCAATTGCTGAAATTCTAGGATGTTACCTCAGTTATCTTTGGCTAAGGAAAGATGCATCAATTTGGTTGTTGCTACCTGCAGGTGTCAGTTTGATGATGTTTGCGTGGCTTTTGACACTTCATCCGTATGAAGCCGGTAAAGTTTATGCAGCCTACGGTGGAGTATATGTTGCTACTGCTATGATTTGGTTGTTGGTTGTGGAAAAAGTGATCCCGGATAAATGGGACCTGATCGGTGCAAGTATTTCAATTCTTGGCATGGTCGTGATTTTCTTTGCGCCGAGAGGTTAAATAGATTATTGGAAATGACCTTCAAAATCGATGGATTTAGGATTTTGGTAGTTTGAACGGATATGGCGCTGTTAGTAGGATTATGATTTTAGTTATGAAATTGCTATTTTTTTTAATTGGAGTTAAACTCCGGCGGCAGGGTTAGGTCAGAAGAATTCAAATAACAATAATAAAAAAGGAAAAATAATGGCAGAGCAACTTGCAAGGAATGAAGGGTGTAGAGATAGGCAAGATCGTCGAAGCGACATCCCTTTTTTTTGTCCCTTTCATCTAGGAATTAAATCTGGAGGTAGGGTTGGCGCGCGGCGTTTAAATAGTAAATGGGATTACGTTGACTACTATCCCAACCATTTGCTGTTTTGTATTGTTGCTATTTTGATGCTGAGTGTTTTAGATGCTTATTTCACATTAAATATTTTGGCGCGGGGCGGTGAAGAGCTAAATTGGTTTATGCTGGTCGTGATTGAAGAAAGCGTTGAGAAGTTTATCAGCGTTAAGCTGGCACTAACTGGATTAGCACTTATCTTTTTAACTATTCATCATAACGTGCAGTATCTCCTGAGGCTTCGTGTTCGGCATATTCTTTATATAGTGCTAGTAAGTTATATGGTTTTGATTGGATACGAAATACTGTTATTGAGCTGGTTTTGATGCGAGAGTACTTAGCGGTCTACCGGGAAGTAAAATAGCTAGCAACGTTCCGCAGATCATCAAGAACCAAAGTTCCAGCAGCTAATTGTAAGCGGAGATAAGCTAATAAATGATTGTAGCGTGCCTCCGCTAAATCTTTTCGGGTTTTATGAAGTTGTTGTTGCGCGTCCAATAAATTTAAATTGATTCTAATTCCGCCGCGTATACTCTTCTCTGTTGCGCTTACCAGTAATTCGGCTGATTTAACGCCAAGCTGCAACGATTCGATTCTTTTTATACCACTTTGTAAAAGATTATACTGTTTTCGCAGCTCAACCATTACTTTATCTCTCGCGGCATCTAATTCGGCTTCGGCGCGCGCATGGTTAGCTCTGGCTTGCGTTGTTAACGCATTGACACGCCCTCCTGAATAAAGTGGGATGTTTACTTCAATGCCTGCAGCACCCAGTTGGAATTCGCGTCCAGCAATAATGGGTGATCCAGAGAGATTACGTGATAAGCTTGCCACTAAATCGATACGAGGCACATGCCCAGCTTGGCTTTTGTTGATTTCTTCCTTGCCGGAAGTTACCAAATGGCGCTGCGTGACTAATTCAGCGTTGCGATCCATTGCTAACGCATACCAACTATCATAGTCTTGTAACTGAATGGCGCGATAATTAAAAAGATCGGATAATCGATCAAGCTTTGTTATTTTCTGGCCAATTAGTGTTTCAAGTTTTAGTTGAGCTACTGCTAAGCTATCCTGAGTCTCGATCAAGTGTGCTTGTGCGATCGCGTGCTTTGATTGTGTTTCAAGCACATCGGTAGTGGTGCCTTCACCTTTTTGTAACATTCTCTCATTGATACGTTTGAGTTCTTCTAACGACTCGAGTTGCGTCTCAGCAATCTTGACATGGTCTTGTGCTAGAAGCATTTCTACATAAGCTTCCACCAATCGTACTACGAGCTGTTGACTGCGCCCCGTAAATTTGGCGCGGCTTGAATCGGCTTGTGCTTTTCCTTGGCGATAATTAGCTACAGCTTCCAAGTTGATTAAGGGTTGGCGTAATGTCAGTGTGGTAACCTGGCTTTCAAAATTCATCGAAGTAAATTCGCTGATTCCTGTACGTGGATCGGGATTTTGATAACCAGCATTTTTGGTCTGTACGTGTGTCATCGATAAGTTGGGTAATAAATTAGCTAAGCCAAGCTTTTCGACTTGCTGTCCAGCCTCATTTTCATGAATAGCCGAACGAAAAGTGGGGTCATGTTGCAATGCCGCTTCATAAGCTTCGAGCAGGCTCATTGATCGTGCTGCATTACTCATGTAGCATAAAATGAAGATACCGATTAAAAATGAATATTTCAGAATTTTTCTGCTAGTCGATACCATCGGTTATTCTTCACTCATGGCTGAATGCAGTCGATCCAATACCGGTTTAAATAAGTAGCTCATCAAAGATCGTTCACCCGTTTTAATGAAGACGTCAACCGGCATGCCCGCTCTAATTTGCTGGTCAGAAAGCATTTTTAATCCTTCTGCTGTTACTTTGGCTTTCATGGTGTAATAGGGTATTCCAGTGCGCTCGTCGGTCAAACGATCGGCGGATACTTGTGTGATAACTCCTGGTATATTCGGCGTTTTTTTCTGATTTAATGCGGAAAAGATCAAATCGACAACTAAATCGACATGCACTTTGTCGATCAGATGAACCGGAATTTGTCCGGTAATAATCAGCACGTCATCGCTGGGGACGATATCCATTAATTTGAATCCTGGCCCAACGACACCACTTTTGGTAAATACATTTAAACCAACCACAGTGCCATCAACGGGTGCTTTGACTTCAATGTTGGCGAGCTCGAAATCTTGTCCATTGAGTCGGCTATTTAACGCTTCTGCTTCACGTTTTATGTCGGATAATTGTTGTCTGACATCTTTTTGATATTCTTGCTGACGCTGAATGCGGCGTTGCTCTAATTCGGCTATCTGGCGTTGTGTTCGGCCGATATTACCAATATCGGTAGATATCTCGCCACTTAATTGAATAAATGCTCGTTCCAAATCTAAAACGCGATTACGGGGTACAAAACCCTCTTTAGAAAGCTCGCGCATGTTTATTAGCTGTTCTTCCAAGAATTTGGATTGCTGGTTTTTACTAGCTTTGGAGGCTTCAAGTCCCCGTAATTGCACTTTTAATCCGGAAATTCCTTCATCAAGCGCCGCAATTTCATGTTGTAGAGCCAGTTTACGCGAAGTAAATAATTGATTCTGTATAAGGATATTGTTGGTAACGCGTGAATCATTTTGTTGTGACTGCAGTTCGTGAGGAAAGAGAATTTCTTTCTTATTATCACGCTCTGCTAACAATCGTGCTTCCACAGCAAGTGCTGTATATAATTGGGCGCGAGTTATTTCGGCCTGCGCTTTGGTTTGAACATCATTCATACGTATTAGCACTTGACCTACTGAAACATGATCGCCTTCTTTAACCAAAATGTCGTCAATAATGCCGCCAGTTTGATGTTGCACTGCTTGTAGGTGACTGGCTACAGCAACAGTTCCGGAAATAGGCACGCCTTTTTCCAATGGTGCAAAAGTAGCCCATAATACAAAACCACCAAAGCCTGCTAGTACGATCCACCAACCCAAGCGTGTGTGTATCGTCTCATTGGTATCTACCCAAGGTGTGCCTTCAATTGGAATATCTTGAGTGGATATTGGTTTATTTTCAGCGATAAGCTTCATGATCATACCCAGTAAACAATGGGATCTTTTTTATCATACCTGGTTGATTTGTAGCCTTAATTCTTTTGATTCTGGGTTGTTTGGTCATCGTTTTGTTGTTTTTCTGCTAAAGCTTGTCTTGCTTGCTGTTGCTTGGTAAGTTCTTCAATGACTTGTTTGGTTGGGCCAAACATTTTCGCCATACCGTCTTGAAGCAGCAGCAATTTAGTGGTGACTCCTATGATGCTGGTACGATGAGTAATCAAAACGATGGTCTTGCCGCGCTTACGCAAGTCAATTAATGCGTTTAACAATGCTTGCTCACCTACTTCATCCAAATTGGAGTTGGGCTCATCCAGTACAATCAATGAAGGGTCATCATACATTGCGCGTGCTAATCCAATGCGTTGTTTTTGTCCTCCAGAAAGCCCAGAACCGCCTTCACCTAGCATCGTATCATAGCCATCTGGCATGTTTAGGATCATTTCATGAACGCCGGCGCGTTGTGCGGCTAAAATAACTTTATCCGCATTGATTTCACCAAAACGAGCAATATTTTCAGATACGGTTCCAGCGAATAACTCGATATCTTGGGGCAGATATCCAATATAAGGGCCTAGCTCATCCTTGTTCCATAAATAGACATCTGCGCCATCGAGTCTGATTTTTCCAGAGGCGGCAGGCCAAACACCCACCAATAAACGCGCTAAGGTTGATTTTCCTGACCCACTAGGACCAATTACGCCCAATACCTCACCGGCATCCAAGGCAAAAGACAGTGATTTGATGACAGGTACTTTACTATTCGGTGGGATCGCAGTCGCACTTTCAACTGCAATAACACCCCGGGGCTTGGGTAATGGCATGCCTGCTTCACGTGCAGGATTTTGCTCGAATAATTTGCTCAAGCGTTCATAGGCACTGCGGGCGCTGCCAATTTGTTTCCAAGTGCTAATCAGTAGTTGCACAGGTGCGATGGCTCGACCTAATAAAATTGATCCAGCAATCATCATGCCCGGTGTAATTTCGTTTTCTAGTACTAATAGCGCACCAAATCCAAGCATCAGCGACTGCAGTGCTACCGTGAATGACTTTGACAGAGCGGTAACTATCCCGGCTTTTTCACTGGCTTCTGCTTGTAGATTTAAAAAGCGACTGTGTAATTTAAACCAGCGTGCTTGGATATTCGGCAACATGCCCATTGCCTCAATCACTTCCGCATTGCGTAGATTGTTGGATGCAATGTTTGAAGATGCGATCGACATGGTATTGGCGTCAGCCAATGGTTTATGCGATATCTTTTCGTTAATGTAGGCTAGAGTGATGAGTATGATCGTGCCGCATAGTGCGAAAATGCCTAAAGCAGGATGAAATACAAAAATGACAAATAAATAAATCGGAAACCAAGGTGCGTCGAATAACGCAAATAAAGCATTGCCAGTAAGGAATTGGCGCAGACTGGTTAAATCTTTTAAAGCTTGTCCGGCATTGCTATCGCCCATTTTCAAGCTTTGTTCGAAAGCTGCGTTGTACACGCGTTTATTGAGTTTCATGTCGAGTTGCGCGCCAACTCGTATCAAAACAAAACTGCGCACAAACTCCAGAGCTCCCATAAAGACATAAGCGCCAAGCATAATGAGCGTTAGCATCAATAAGGTCATCTCATTGCGGCTAGTCAATACACTGTCATAGAGCTGCAACATATAAATCGCCGGCATGAGCATGAGCACATTGATTACAGCACTGAAAACACCAATGTTACGGAATGTCTTCTTAAAGCTCGCGAGTACTTGTGCTATTTCGTTTTGGGGTATTTTAAATTTCATTGATCAGTTAATATCAAAAATAGAAATTTTCGAAGCCTAATAAATGACCATTATCAGCAAACATTGCTGCACTGATACTTATCCAATTGAAAGATGAAAGTATGCAGTCTGTAGGAATTGGCGGTCATTATAGTGCTTGTTTATAGATTCTGACTAGGTAAATCCTTCATTTCCAACATAAATGGTTTCGGCGAAAAGTGTAAATCACATTTTGCCTCTGAATGATCAAATACCAGATCCTCATTCATTCTCGTTGCCATGGATGCATTCCAATGCTGAAAGCGCGGCAAGCGCTTTAACAGCCCTGTCGCGATATGAAAAATCCAAAGCGGCAAGCTGATAATTCTGGGCGTATAGTTTAGTGCGTGAAATATTCGTTCGACCATTTGACGATAGCTCAACGTTTCATCTCCCCTTATATTATAAGTGAGATTACTCAAATTACGCCTCCATAGTGCTAAAAAACATGCTTTGGCGACATCATCACTATGTATAGGTTGCCTTAGGCCACTTGCCTTGCCCAATATGGGGAAAAAACCATAGCGATGAATAAAACGCATGATTTCTGCAACATTTTTGTCTTGCCCATAACCGTATATTAATGTCGGACGTAATATGATCCATTCTATTTCATGCAAATTTGCCCACGATTCTAATAATGCTTCACTGTTAGCGAGTTTCTGTGCGACTGCCTGCTCATTCAAGTCAGAAGAATTTTGTTTAGTGAAGCGACTGGTAGAAGATAATACGATCATTCTCTGAGGTTTGAATGTTAATAAAAAATCAAAATACCCCGGTAATATCCAGATAGGGGCAGCGCATATCCAAAAAAGAATTTTGTTTTTAGCGTGATTTGTTTCTTTTTGTGTTGTTGGTGGAAGTTGTTGCCAAGAGACATAGGGTTGATTTTGATTTGTTAGTAATTGGCGAGAAAAGGCAGTGATGTGATGTTTTTGTGCTATTCCTTGCTGTATTAAGCATTGGCCTACTAAACTGGTGGCACCTATGATTCCGATTGATTGAATTGTCATGTCCGCGATTTTATGCGTTTGCAGCATTGTTTGACTGTGTGAAAAATCACTGACATACCAAAGCGAAACCATACGGCGAAGGCGATCAAACCCATCAAAATACCTGCATGCTGATGGCGGAAGAATTTTTGATAAAAATGCAACATGCCTTTGTGCTTGTGCCAAGCAACAAAAAACGGCCGCGCATGACTGCAAACGCCTTGAAAATGCTTTACCGGAGCATCGGGGACAAAAACAATTTTCCAATGTTTTTGCTGGAAGCGCATACACCAATCCAAATCTTCACAATGTAAAAAGTAACTTTCGTCCCAATGGCCAACATCATCGATGGCGTCGCGTCGTACTAACATCAAGGCGCCTGAAATCGCTTCCACCTCAATTGGTTTGTTAGGTAAAGGTTGTTTGTTGAGGTGAAAATCAAAAAACAATTTCGGCCAAAATTTTGCTAAATGATGCAATCCAAATGCACGAACGAAAGCACGCCAGGGGGTAGGAATGGCCCTGCGCCCACCTCCCTGTTCAGTGCCATCCGGATTCGTCAAGAAGCCACCCACCATACCAATGCTCGCATCGGATGACATGACTTCCATCATACGATTTAGCGAGTTTCCACCCAGTACGCAATCCGGATTGAGAAAAAGAATATAAGGCTGCGTGGATGCAGATAAGCCAGTATTGCAGCCAGCAGCGAAACCAGTATTGCTATTGAGGCGAATAATTTGAAGATGTTTTTCGTTAGGAAATCGAGCTTCAAGCTCCAGCAAACTTGAATCGCATGAAGCATTATCGACGACGATGACTTGTTGTACTTGACTGAGTGTGGTCAAAACACAGTTTGTCAAAAATGCGCCGGCATTGTAATTAACGATGATAGCGGATATGGGGGCTGGCATTTCTACAGGAAGTTCATGGGTGTATTTTACTGATCAAAGCGTTACTCGGATTCTGGTTTTTTGTTGGATTTTATTGAGCGTTGAGTAGCTGGGAATTTTCCTTTTATGTTACGTACTCCGTGCCAGAAACCAATAACCATCATTTGGAAGTTCAGGAAGCGTGGTTGGATTAATAACGAAAAGACACCAAATTTTAATAGTAACCGATAGGCATCACAAAACGACCAGGTGAGTGGCACATACTTCCTTTTGTAAAGCAAAATGGCATTGCGAATTAAATAATAATTACGCAGTGGGCTATGTACTGGAATAATGCGATTTTTTTTTGGCAAGGAAACAACGCGATCTCCGAGCGAATGATGCATTTTTGCCGAACAGATACCAAAGCACAGATATTTCATGCTGTGCGCTCTAAGGCACCACTCTACATCGACATAGTCGATAAACAAATCAGTATCCATTAAGCCAATTACCTCCATTGCTGAAAGCTGGATCAGCATACCGGAGGTAATCAAGAAATCTGCCTGATGAAGCTCATTTGCTCCATTTTTGCATCCGATTTGAGTGGATCTTAATCCTGCAAAACGAATAAAAGGCGCCGGCTCAGTGTGGCGTAAGTCATGATATTGCGGACCTACTGCGGCAATTCGTTCTCCTCGTCGCAATAATTCCGCTTCACCCAGCAATAATTGTTCAACCATATTGGGAAACGGAATACTGTCTTGATCGAACAGTATGACATGGGTAAATCCATGGCTTTTTGCCCAACGAATGCCGTGATTGTGACCTTCTGCAACGCCTACATTTTCAGAAAGAGCCAGGGAAGTTACATTTTTATGTGGGTATTCGTTGATCCAAGTAACACAATTTGTAGCAGAATTATTGTCAACAATGACGGCCATCGCTACTTGTTGGGTTAATGTGGATAAAAGACGCTCAAGCATAGTGAGGTCGGGATGATAAGTGACAATGATGGCACAGACTGATGCAGTCGCCGAGGAATTATAGGTCATTCAGAGTGCTGTGCTTATTGTGCCAAATAGGGGATGGGTATATTAATATATTTTAAGGGTGACTTACGGTGATTCTGAAAGAAACTATCGTTAGCGTATCACGAATGCAAGGGCGCGGTTTTGGTATGGATAACGATGTCACCTAGCAGAGCGTTCAATTCAGCGGCTTGTTCCGAGAAGTAGCGTAGGTTTTCTGGGTACGGGTTTTGGTAATTCGTTAAATACCCAGGGTTATGCAATAAACGTACAATAGCGGTGCGAAAAGCATCGATATCCTTCATGGCTATAATCTCGCCGTTCTTGCCGTTAATTAAATCTTCAATGGGGCCACCGCAATCTGTCGCAATGACCCATACATTGCGTGAAATTGCTTCACGTACCGTCAATCCAAAGCTTTCTTTCCACTGCGAAGGGAAAAGCAATACATCAATATCTTTGAAAAAATGATCGATTTCATTTTGCTCAAAAGGTGGCACTATTTCTAGTTTGCCGTTAAGTTGCCATGAGTCCGTTTTCATCTTTGAAGCACCCAATTTGCTTTCGATATCGACCAGGCGCAAAGTGTAATTTTGTTCAGCAATACCTGAAAATACCTCGCGTAGGTAGAAATAGCCTTTATGGGTTGCTCTGCCACCCAAGAAAGCAAAGGTTATATGATCATGATTCTTTTGGGGTTGCCTATGAATTGCAGGGAGTATGCCATTTTTATTGACGCGGATGTGATCGGGGGAAATGCCGCTCTGAATATAAAGGTTACGCTGAAATTCACTAGGGGCAAGTAATAAAGCCGCATTTTCCATAATTTGCCAGAGTTGATGAAAGCGGTGATGCGTAAAAGCAGAGTCGGGAGTGCAAGTATTGCATACCGCAAGATCGACTCCTTGCTGAGCACAATAGGTGCCATCTGCACGTACCATAAATTGTCGTTCGCACAGCCACCAAGCGTCATGCAATGTAATGACATAGGGTATGCCAGAACGGCGACAAGCATCAGCAAGCGTGGCACTTAAAATCTGGATGGAATGAAAATGTACGATATCAGGACGAACTGCATGCAGTGTTTCCTCGAAACGCGCCGCCATATCCGGATTGTCATAATCAGCGGTACGTTCCAAATTGGCAGGTAAGCCGATGGCGATGACCGGAATATTTTTCCATTCATATCTCGCAGTATCGTAGGCTGATAAATCGGGATGCCAACAACCAGTAAAAACACAAACTTCGGTATTGTCCATTGCAGCCAATTCTACGGCCAATTGTTCTGTGACAATCGTGGCACCACCAAAGCTCATAGGGGCGAATAAAAGATTGACTATCATTACGCGTAGCTTTTTTTCTTGTTTCGGTGGGAGAGCACAAGATAGAACAGGTTGTAGTTGTTGTTGCGCGATAATAGCGGGTGAGTAGCGCTGCAGTACATTTTGTCTCGCAGTTGTCCCGATACGATGGCGCAAGCCTGGATCTGCAATTAATTGCGATAGCGCTTTGAACCATTCTTCCGGTGTGTTAGCTAGAAAGCCATTTTCGCCATTGCGAACCACATCCCGAAAAGCCGCTGCCGGAGAACATACTGAAGGTACACTAAAGAGCGAGGCTTCAAGAAACTTGATGTTACTCTTGGCATCATTGAACACTGATTCTTCCAGTGGTGCCAAATTAATCGAGAAGCGTGCGAGTGATAAATAATAATCATCAGGCTCCAAGAATGGAACGCGTACGATGCGGTTTGCATGGGACGAAAAATCATCAGGTAATTGTAAGTGTCCGTAAATCGCCAACCGCACGTTGGGGTAGGTATCTAAAATTTGCAATAATGCAGGAGCGGCAATCATGAAATCAGCATCGTGTGTTCGTGTGCCACTACCGTAGCCTATGACGATTTCTTTACTGGATGGCGGGTATTTGCTTGCGGCCAATTCAAGTAAATGAGAGTCTAGGCAATTTTCTAATGTAAATACTTGGCCACGGCACAGTGGTTGCATTTTTGCAGCGATTGCAGCGGTACTTGCGATAGCGTGATCCGTTAGTTGCAGCATTTCCCGGTACATTGAAGCGCCATCCATGAGGATGGCAAATTCGTGTTTCGGCAATTTCTGAACATTTGCGTTACGCTGATATTCTTCTAAATCAAACACTAGATCATCAATATCAAATAACGAAACAAGTCCGATGCGCTGTGTCTCGGCGACTAGTTTTTTAACTTCGGGTGTGGCAGGCGTGCGATAGAAAATCACCATGCCATGTGTTTGTAGTGCATTGCGGCAAGCTAAGTAATCGGTCCAAGGCAGTACGGTGCTTTCATAACCCAGCAGTGAAAACAGTTCCACTTTCTGCATGACTCGATATTTTTTACACTGCAGCAACGATAGCTCTGCGATGATTAATATACGGTTGCCTAATGTTCTGTGAGATGAAGCACCAAGTGCCGATTTCCATGGGTTACTGGTTGCTGATGTAGACGTTGCATCACTTGCGTGTGACTGTTGGTTAAAAGGGAGTTTTCGCGTGCGGATGATGCGTATGCAATGAAACAACCCCCAAAGTGATAGATTGATGATACGAGCAGCAGACGAGGAAGGTGTTTGTAATTGATTGACTAATGACCGCATGACAACAGGATTGTAGTGCTGCGCTTGACGCAGCTTGGTAACGAAAAGGCGGAGATTCATGAACGGGTTAATAAGTTTCTTATGATCAGATTAATGTTGCGTAAAGGAGCGGTAATACGCCATGAGCGTGAAGTGCTCATGAGATTGAGTTGATTCTGACTATGAGTGAGTTGTAGTTGAGTGTCGGTGAGTTGTTGTTCGAAACGAGTCAGCTTTGTTTGCATATCCGTTAATTTTGTCTGTGTATCCATTAAGTGTGCCTGGTTGTTCGATAGTTGCAAGTGCAGGCTGGATAGTTCTGCTTTGGTGTTGCTCAACTCTTGCTCTAGTCCGGGTAGAGTAATGTGTCGATGCCAGTAAGTATTCATCAATTTGGATAAGTGTTCGATCGGCCAGTGATTGCGCCATTTTTCATAGATACGCGCATAAGCAGTTCCGGAAAATACTTTTTGTTGATGCACGTTTGAGCTTTGGTGTATCCGGTAATAGCCGCTGACACCTGGAGTGAAGAAAAAATCACTCAGCAAACTGAGTTGTAACCAAAAATCCCAATCTTCGTAGTAATCGAGTGTTTCATCCATCATACAGCCACATTCAATTACCGCTCGGCTAAATAATACTGCATGGATAGGTAAGAAGTTTGAGGCCATGAGTAACTCGTGATGAAATGGCTGCTCAAAGGTGTGGGTGGCGACTTGTTTGATTTCATCTATGCAGGCAATGCCAGTGTATGCTACCAAGTAAGATGGGTGGTGGGTGAGTGCATCATTCAATTTTGCAATGTGGTTAGGTGCAAGCCAATCATCATCATCAAGAAACAACACATAATCACCATTTGCAGCCTTTAGGCCAACATTGCCTGCACGCGAACGATGTAAGGGGTGATTTTCTTCACCGATCATGTGTTGCGGAAAATTTCCGCACCATTCATCAACAGGCGGGTGTCCTGCGCCTTTCGCATTGACGATGATGACTTCAATTTTTGCGTAGGTTTGCAAAGCTACCGAATCGAGCGTGTCGGATAAAGTTGCGCGACCCATGCTGCGGATGATGATGCTAATCAATGGCATATCCCGATCATCCAAAACCAAGCCCAGTTTCTTTTGGCGTGAATGCTCGGATTGATAAAGTTTCAACGGATCAAGCAGAAGTTCTTCGGTTGTAAGGCGTATGTAAGCTTCTGCGGCTGTTACTTGAGTTGGTAAGGTATAGGTGCGGTAACGATTAAGTGCTGCAATATGTAAATCATACCGTTGCTTGGCATTTTGTGACACAAAGCATGCCATTGCGGCTGCCTTTCGTTCAGCCAGATCGCTGATATCCAATAATTGATTGGGGTGTAGCGGTACGCCCACTTCGTATAATGCAATTTGCACAGCGTTTCCGAGCCTTCGTATGGCTTCCATAACCGCCATGCCAATGACCCGATGATCTGGATGCATTTCGAAGACGGATGGGGCATAAACTAAATCCGCTTGGTTGTTTTGAATTGTTTTTAGAATTTCTTGAACGAATTTTTCGTTGTAACCTACATTGCGGTCAGGATACTGCCAAAAAATTGGTGTGCCATAACCGAGTATGCTAGCAGCAGTAATGCTTTCCTGTTGTCGCTGCAAAATGTAGTCGGTAGATTCTTCTGTATCTAAACCATACGCACCGTCAGAGACAATGATCACGGTAACAGGGATGCCCTGTTCTATGTGACGCATGATGGCGCCACCGCAGCCAAATACTTCATCGTCAGGATGTGGAGCAAAAACCAGAGCGCGTGTACAAGGAAAATGCGTGGTAGCTTGGTAGGGTATGAGTAAGGTTTCCAAAAATCTTAGTTAAGAACGCAAGTAAATGACATTGAAAATAAACAACTCAGTTTCGGCTTATGATTTTAACGTAAATAGTTTTTTGTGTTGATGATATCTGTTATGGATGTTGATGATTGATCATTACCTGAAATCCATATCGCCACCCATCAGCCACCAGTGGTTTTTGAGTAATTCGACAGAAGGGCCATCACACCATACACTGGTCGGTATTTTGATACCCGTTGCTTGTTGGGTTGGATGGGTGCGATCGAAATACTCAGTGAAGTTTTTAGTGATGCGGCAAAATAATCGAGAAGATTTTCTTAAGGTGGCTAGGCGTTTAGCTTGAGTAATCAACAGTGGGATTTCAGCTAAAGGTGCAATTAGATCGATAATTTCACATTCATCAGCATCGTATCGTAGTATCAAAACACCTCTTGGATGCTGAGTTATGCGGTTTCTTACTAGGATGATTTGATAGCGTTGGTTGGGATGATAGAGATAGCGCTGTTGAATATAGGGCCAGTCACGTAAGCCAATCACCGAAGTTTGCATATTGGCGGCCATATTTTGCCAACATTGATTGACAGCTTTGATGTTGGCTTTGGTCGGAAGGTCGAGGAGTTTTAGATGGGTTCGGATAAGTGGTCGGCGCGATTGCGGTTTCCATGATAGTTCAACTATTTCGCCGACCTCACTATATAACCCCAGTCGCTCAGCGACTTTCATCGCACGCTGGTTTGGGAAGCCAAAACCGATGAGATAGTGTTTTCCATAACCGATATAATGTTCGAGGAAGGTTGCCGCCATCATATAGAAAGGGCTTTTGCGGCTTAGGGAACTTCTCTCTTTGGTTTCAACCATGACGTCGCCAATTTGAACGGCGTTTTCATGTTTACCAAAAAACAAAATGCTGCGGCCGATGCCACCGTAATGTGCGATTAGCCTATCTTCTCGCCAGATACCCAATGCGCGGCTATTTTCTACAGCGTATTTCCACTGCCATAATTCAGTTGGCATTTCGTGATGGAAGATTCGCCGAAATAACTCTTGCATTTGTGAGCGGTGTTCGTTTTCCAAAAAATGTAGGTGCCACTTCGGCATATCCTTCTTGCGGAAATGTAACAGTGCATAACAGCAGTACCCATTGCGATATTTTTCACGATGCAGACGGTTGGAATGATCAAGTTGATCGAGCTGTGCAGCACTCACATCAAGATCTTGAATCAAGTTTTGGCGGTGCGTATGGGTGACTTGTAACCAATAATCGAGAGTAGGAATAGCCATCTGCGACAAATCGCTATGCTCGAGTAATTCAAATCCTAACCTTGTCGCTAGTGCAATGACATTATCAATCGAGTGCAGGCTGCTCGGCTCAGTAGCCTGATGTTCAAGCGCGAATTCATCCAAAATGACTAAATCACCCGCTGGTTGAAGTAGATCGAGCGCTTTATTAAAAATAACCAACGGATCAATATGCTGGGAGGATTCTTGAAACAGAATCACATTGAAGCTTTCGGATTCAGCATTAAAAGTTTCGAGAGAATGCCGGCTGACTGGAACTTCCGCTCCCAGTGCTTGGTGAATATAGTCGACTTGTATGGTATCGGGTGTGATTGCAAACACATCGTAGCCTTTTTGCCGGAGCAGCGAAAAGGTTTTACCAAGGCCTATCCCGACTTCTAGGATACGACATGGGGAAGGAGGTAATTTCGATATGAGTAGATCAGTGGAATATTGTTGCGCCTCTTTCAGGTTGGTTTGGAGATTCTGGAATAAACCATAGTGCAAGTATCCAGCTTCACCTTCTTGCAGTAACAGAGCTTTCGCATAAACATTCAGCGGGAAAGTCAGTTTTTTGGGGTCTAATGCGGCTGTTGTCGAGTCAGCAGAGTGATTGGCTTGCAAATCGTGTTGTGTGCTAGGGGATGGACGGATACTAACCGGCATGATCATGATGAATTGCTATTGGTTGTTTGCCCATTGATGAGGGATTGAGAAATACCCTTGCAAGCGTCCTATCTGGTCGATTTGTAAAATATTTGCACCCTCCACCAAATCATAGATATGGATGCCGCGCTCGCATAACAAGTATGCATTGATCAAATACTCGCCTTTGAGTAGCGGCAATTGGTTCAAACTGAGCAACACTTCCGCAGAACCTGTAGCTGTACGTTGGATAGTAAATTGGTCTTCCCAGGTTGCCGCACTGGTGATGGTGCGTCCATCTTTGGTTTGGATCGTGACTCCAATCGTTGGGCAAGGCAATGTAGGGTCTGAGGCGAAACTGATATACAGTGTAATGTTAGATTTTTCATGCGTAATCATTCCCTGTTGCGTGGAAAGCGGGTCGAGTTGCAAGCTGACTTTTTTCAAGTGTGCGCTGCCGGATGGGGTCCTAACAATGGACTTGGGGATTTTAGCATCGATGGTTGGGGTTTCAGTATTGGAGGCTTTTTCATCCAGGAAGGTTTGGTAGGCCGATACGACTTTGGCTGAATTGCCGTCCATCATAATTTCGCCCTTATCAATCCAGATTGCGCGAGTGCAGAGTGATTCCACTTGGAATAATGAGTGCGAGCAGAATAAAATGGTTTTACCAGCATCGCGCATTTCCATGATGCGCATGAACGATTTACGCGCAAAAGCGCCATCTCCAACCGATAATGCCTCATCGATCACCAAAATATCGGGATTGACGCTAATGGCAACCGAAAAAGCTAACCGTACGTACATTCCACTGGAATAAGTTTTAACAGGTTGATCGATGAAATCACGTACACCGGAAAAATCGATGATGCTTTCAATTTTCTCGCTGATTTCAGTTTGCGTGAGTCCCAAGATAGCGGCATTCATGTAGATATTTTCGCGTCCTGTAAATTCTGGATTGAAACCAGCACCCAATTCGAGTAAGGCAGCGACACGGCCATTCACAAAAACGCTACCCTGTGTCGGCATGAGTGTTCCGCAAATTAATTGCAACAGCGTGGATTTACCTGAGCCATTTTGTCCTACGATACCTATCACTTCACCTTTTTGAACGGATAGATTAATGTCACGTAAAGCCCATAATTCACGGTAGTAATGGCGAATGCCAAGCCAGCGGTGCGGCCATAAAAATTGTTTAAGTCGGTCTTTCGGATGATTATAGAGCGGATAGCACTTGGAAAGCTGCTTTACCGTGATAGCTTCATGTCCACCGAAAGTATTGCTAGAGGACATCGGCAAAACCTTTGCGTGTTTTTTCGAACCAAATGAAACCTATTTGTGCGACGGCCAAGGCAATTACCGAGTAGATTGCCAAGCCTTTCCAATCAGGGATTTGGCCCAATAAAGTCACTGCGCGCAATTGCTCAATAATAAAGCTCAGTGGATTTAAAAATAAATAATCGCGAAGCGATTCCGGCAAAGCTGCTGCGGGATAAAACACAGGGCTCAGAAAAAGTAGCATGGTCAAAAGTAAACCTATGAACTGCCCGATATCGCGCACAAAAACCCCTGTTGCTGCCAAAAACCACGAAATACCAATTGTCAAAAATACAAATGGCAAGAGAATAACCGGTATGAGTAATACTGTCCAATGGATGGAATGGTTGGCCAGTAGTAGAGCAAGCAACAATACCGATAAACTGATGACCGCATGAAAAAGAGTGGAACCAAGATTGACCCAAGCCAGAATTTCTAACGGAAAGATGATTTTCTTCACGTAATTGATGTTCGCCAAAACCAGACCTGGAGCACGCGAAAGGCATTCAGAAAAAATGTTGTATACGATTAAGCCAGAAAAAAGTAATAGTGCAAAAGAGAACTTGTCATCCTCAAAGCCACTTCCTTGATCTAGGCGTACTTTAAATACAAAACCAAATACAAACGTATATACCGCCAACATCAAGATGGGATTGATGACTGTCCACATCAATCCGAGGAACGATCCACGGTAGCGGCCTGCAATTTCCCGTTTGGTTAATTGCAGGATAAGCGTTTTGTGTTTTTTTAAGCTACGAAAGAAAGTAAAAGGCGAAATAAGGGGCAAAGTCAAAGTAGTATGTACTTGCACAGTAGCAACAAGAATAGTCAAAATTTGAAAAAAACGAGTTCTAAATTATAGCCGAGATACAAAAGAAGTACCTACATTTGAACTTGAAATTACCGGCAGTTTGCAAAAAGGGATAAAAATTGTGGGTAATCTGAGAATAGAGATAAAAATCCCCTTCAAATCGGCTTTTAAATTAGGCCTGAGCACAGGCACAATCCTTTTCGTCATTTGTTGTTGTTTTACGACAACTTATGATGCAAACTTTGTTTCTCTGCTTGCAAAGCTTCTTGCTTTTGTGCAGAATGCCAATTAGCTTGGCTTTATGGCATTCTCCCGTGACAAGCTCTAGTGTTGCTTGCATTAGGAAGATGGAAGGTTAAAAGGGCAAAGTGAATGTCTTGCAAGTGGTTTGCTAATTTTTGTTTCTTAATTTTTAAATTGAGGGAGCTCTCATGGCAACAAACATTACCCCAGAACAACGTGATGAAATTCTAAAAGTTATCGTAGGTTTATTCGATGCAGCACCAGGTGGGATCTACTTGAATCAATTTGCGGCGGATGTTCAGAATGGAACGACAAATCTACAATTGGCAAATGCACTTGCAAATGATCCCGCATTTCTCAACGGAATTTTAGGTGGAAAAGTTACATCGGCTGATAAAGTTGATGTTTTGATGAAACACTATGGATTGATCGCTGATAGTAATTCGGCTAGTGCAGGTTCACAAGCTAAAGCATATTTTGAGAGCAAATTGGCGGCTGGGCAAAGCATGGGTCAGATCGTAGTGGATGCTGGTAATTACCTCAGTGGCACAGTTGCTTCCGAATTTCAAACCACAAAAAATCTGTTTTTAAACAAAGTAGCGGTTGCGGCAAAATTTTCTCTGAACAGCAATGCTACTGATCTCAGTTCTTTGCAAAACGCGCTGAGCCAAGTTAAAGGTGATCATGCTTATACCGATGCTGAGGCGCAGAAAATTGCGAATGATGCAAGCGCAAATAACTTAGTGCTGACTACAGCGGCTACTGATATCATCAAAGGTACGGCTGGCAATGATATCGTGAGTGGTGACCCTGCGACTACTATGCAAACTGGAGATCAAGTCGATGGTGGTTCTGGTTCCGATACATTGAAAGTGCTAGGCACTTTAACGGGGGCGGCAAGCTTACCAGGGGTCATTACAGGTATTGAAACACTACAAATTGCAAAATTAGGCGCTGCTGCGCTTGATCTTTCGGCCTATACGAAAGCGACTACAGGGTTAGCAACCATTGAAGTTTCTGATGCCGCTCTGTTTAACAACACTATTACAACCACTGCTGGACAATCTCTGAGTTTGGCTACTGCAAGTGGGGTGGCGACGGCTGGTGCAGTGACCTGGGCAGGTTCGGCTACAGATACCAGTTTGAACCTGACACTGAATGGTTATCAAGGCAAAGCAACAGTTCCTGCAAACTTGACTGTGACGGGTGCTGCAGCAACGGCATTGAATATTAATTCAATCGGTGCTGATAATAAAATTGGTACATTAACAGGACCTGCGACTGCTACAAGTCATGTTATTACAGGTGACAAGGCATTTTCTTATGCAACTAGCGCACTTACTTTAGACGCAATTAATGCCAGTGCTGCAACTGCAGACGTTAATGTCAACACATCAGCTGCGTTGACTAAAGCTGGTTTTGCTTTCACAGGTGGATCAGGCAACGATACTATCAAGTTAATTAATGACGCATTTGGTACTTTAACGGCTGGCACTCAATTGGATGGTGGTGCTGGCACAGATAAGCTCGGTATATTAGATACTGCTTTAACCGCAGGTGAAGCCGCCAAAATTAATGCAGCTAAAAACTTTGAAAGCTTGAGTTTGAATGCGGGAATTACGGTAGATGCAAGTGCTGTGTCGAATTTTAAAACATTTGATGTCGATACAACAACAGCATCAACTATCAATAATATGGCAACGGGTACTACGGTTAATGTGGGCGTTGGTGCAACTGCCGCATTTGTCCAAGCTGGACTGACAGTAGCCGGTGCGGTAGGTATAACGGATGTGACAGTTAATCTGGGTGGTGCAAGCGATACCGTTGCTCACACTATTGCCGATTTGGGTGTGACTGGTTTGACGAATGTTAAAATTTCTTCGAATGGTACTGTCGCAAACGTAATTACTCTTTTAGACAATAGCGATAATTCAACCATAACGTTGTCTGGCGCGGCTGATCTAACAATGGCTATTAATGCAGCTGCGGCTACAGGTAGCCAGATTGATGCCAGTGCGATGACAGGTAAGGCAACACTGACGGGTAGTGATGCTGGAGATATCATCAAAGGAGGCGGTAAAGATGATACCATTACCGGCGGTAAAGGCTCGGATGTTATGACTGGCGGTGCAGGTGCGGACAAATTCAGTTTTGGTTCTGCAGCAGCGGCAGCAACCAGTGGTACCGTACTGGGAAATTTTGATAAGATCACCGATTTTGTTGCAGGTACCGATAAATTGCAATTTAGTACTGTTGATGTCGTATCTGGGCAGCAAACAGCCGTGCAATCAGCCGTCACCGCTTTGGCAGCCGGTTCTACCGCAGCGCAAATTGCTACAGCTATGGCAACTGCAAATACAACTAACTTGGGTGTTTCATTTGCTGTGTATGAAGGAAATACCTACGTGTATTATGAAACAACAGGTGCGGGTACTGGGGTTCCGGCAGATGATGTGTTTATTCAGTTGACCGGTGTCACCACGTTGCCTACATTTGCAGCCGATGTTGTGGCGTAATCAGCGTATATATAGGAAAAGAGTATTAAAGTTTCGTTGGATGGTGTTATCGATTGGTTAGCATAGATAGATATTCTCCATACTAGGAAATTAGAAATTACAACCCCCTCTGTTTATTCAAATAAGCAGAGGGGGTTTGTTTTTGTAAAGACATTGATACGAAAATAAACTTGATTTTTGAATGTGGCGTGAAAACGGTTAGCAATCGCTATCCACCCCGGGATAACCACTTAATCTTGTGTAGATGTGAACCTATGCGCAAAACCCTACTATAAACTCTTTTGATATCCTTCTATCTGCGGCATTTTACAGAAAACGCTGGCCTCATCTTTTTAAACTTATTTTAGTGAAGTGAAGTTCAATGTTACAAGTTTGTTGCTATCAATCGGTACTTATCTTAAAGTGTCAACTAGATTCTAGTGATTGGTGGATGTCGTGAAGTGCTTGATAGGGGTTTCTCGCTTGTGTAATGGGTCGACCTATCACTAAATAATGAGCGCCATCTCGGATTGCTTGTTGTGGGGTTGCTGTTCGTTTTTGATCATGTGATTCACCATCCACCAACCGGATACCGGGAGTCACCAGGCAAAAATCAACGCCTAATTCCCTGCGCAACAAGGCTGTTTCTTGCGCAGAACAAACCACTCCATTCAATCCACAGCTTTGTGTTAAGCTGGCTAACCGTAATACTATCTCTTGCGGTGGTACTGAATAGCCGATTTCAGCAAGATCCTGATCGTCCATACTGGTGAGTACGGTCACCGCAATTAACCGGGTAGAAGAATTTGAAACAGCTTCTCGTGCGGCCATCAGCATCCTTCTTCCACCCGATGCATGCACGTTGATCATCCAAGCGCCGAGATTGCAAGCAGCCTTGCAGGCTTTTGCAACAGTCGCAGGAATATCGTGGAATTTTAAATCTAGGAAAATCTCGTACCCATCGTGGGTAAGCTTTTCGATGATCGAAGGACCTGCCGCAGTAAATAATTCCTTGCCGATTTTTAATCGACATAATTGCGGCGATAATTTCTCTGAAAGGTCAAGGGCGCTTTCCGCATTATCAAAATCTAATGCAACGATAATACGGGATTCGCTCACGTCAAAGGTTTAATGGCAAAGATAGCGCGCTATTTTTCTGAACGGAAACGGCAATGCGTAAATATGACGGTGATAAAAATACCCAGTGCGAAAAAAACTAACATGACAGCGCTCAAGGGCAGTTCGATCGATTTGTCCAGATAATATTGCAGTACAACAGGCTGAAAATTTTGCGAAGCAAAAACAGCCAGTATTGCGAAAACTGAAATTCGTAGAAACCATATAATCATTTTCATCATAACGATATTTATCCATTAATGTAGTAATGTACTCATGCTTTTTATGACTTATTTTCACATGATTTTTAATGTAGCCGTTGATTGGCTGAATCAATCTGCATAAACGTCCATCGTTGAGCAATGCTAGCTAAAATAAGTCCTGACCAGGAGCCGACTATTTCTTTTCCTTGTAGTCGACTCGTTCACGCATTTCCTTCCCGGCTTTAAAATGAGGTACATATTTTTCAGGCACTTTCACTTTATCACCGGATTTCGGGTTTCGCCCAACGCGAGGTGGGCGGTAATTTAAATCAAAGCTGCCAAATCCCCGAATTTCAATGCGCTGCCCTTTAGCTAGGCTTTTGGACATGGCATCAATAATCGTCTTAACGGAAAGCTCGGCATCTTTTGCGACTAATTGCGGAAAACGGGCAGCAAGATGCGCAATTAATTCAGATTTCGTCATGAATTTTTTCCTTATTGTTCGGTATTTTTGCTGTCCATCTTAGCTTTAAGCAATGCGCCTAAGCTTGTGGTTCCAGCATTTGTAGGCGCTGTTTTAATTTTCTGTAAAGCGCTAGTTTCATCCGATTTGTCTTTGGCTTTGATGGAAAGGTTAATTGTACGATTCTTGCGGTCAATGTTGATGATCATGGTTTCAACTTTGTCGCCTTCTTTCAAGTGCGTGCGGATATCTTCAACGCGATCACGGGTAACCTCTGAGGCACGCAAGTAACCATCCACGTCATTATTCAATGCAATGACTGCACCTTTGGCATCAATTGATTTTACTGTACCACTGATGATACTGTTTTTATCATATTGCGCGACAAAGGCAGTGAAAGGATCACCTTCCATCTGTTTGATACCTAAGGAGATGCGCTCACGTTCAACGTCGATCGATAAAATGATCGCTTCGACTTCGTCACCTTTTTTGTAATTTAAAACAGCTTCTTCACCCGATTGATTCCAGGAAAGATCGGATAAGTGCACTAATCCGTCAATATTGCCGGGGAGTCCGATGAAGACCCCAAAATCGGTAATAGATTTGATCTGACCGCTAACCTTGTCACCTTTTTCATGTTTAGAAGAAAATTCTTCCCAGGGATTGACTTGGCATTGTTTCATTCCTAACGAAATGCGTCTGCGTTCTTCGTCAATTTCTAGAATCATGATTTCGACTTCATCACCTAACTGAACAATTTTAGATGGATAAACATTCTTATTGGTCCAATCCATTTCAGATACGTGCACTAGTCCTTCAATGCCTTGTTCGATTTCGATGAATGCACCGTAATCGGTCAGATTGGTTACTTTACCAAACAAGCGAGTATGCGCGGGATAGCGGCGTGATAGGCCTACCCATGGATCTTCGCTCAGTTGCTTCATGCCTAAAGAGACGCGATTTTTTTCTTGATCGAATTTAAGTACTTTTGCAGTTACTTCATCACCGATATTGACAACTTCGGATGGATGCTTGACGCGGCGCCATGCCAGATCAGTAATATGCAACAAACCATCTATGCCACCCAAATCAACAAAAGCGCCATAATCGGTAATATTTTTGATGACGCCTTGAACAACAGCACCTTCTTGCAGGCTCGATAATAATGACTCGCGATCAGCACCTTGCGTGGCTTCCAGCACAGCACGGCGTGAAACAACGACGTTGTTGCGTTTGCGATCCAATTTGATGACTTTAAACTCCATCTCCTTGTTTTCATAAGGCGTGGTATCTTTAACGGGACGAATGTCGACCAGAGAGCCTGGTAAAAATGCGCGGATACCATTAATCATGGCAGTGAGGCCGCCTTTAACTTTGCCGTTTACCATGCCGGTGACAATTTTACCGCTCTCCATTGCTTCTTCGAGATCGTGCCAAGCTGTGAGACGTTTCGCTTTATCACGAGACAAACGGGTTTCTCCAAAACCATCTTCCAATGATTCAATGGCAACACTAATAAAGTCGCCTGGTTTTACTTCAATTTCACCGCGATCATTTTTGAATTCTTCAACAGGAATAAAGCTTTCCGATTTGAGGCCAGCATTGACCACCACGATGTTATAGTCAACACGGACGACTTCGGCCGTAATGACTTCACCTATACGCATTTCCTGGCGAGAAAGGCTTTCTTCAAAGAGCGCGGCAAAATTTTCTGAGGATGTGGAAGAGGATGAGGAAACTGTAGTCATTGTTAAAAATACCCGATTGTTTTCCCTGCAGCAAAATTCGCCAGACAGGTTAAGTGAGTTAATAAAACTTGAATTGAAATTGTTATTTTCGAATCAAATGCGAAAAATGAAAATATACCATGCCACATTCAAGTGCGATTTTCTATTCGAATCTCATTATACCAAGATAGGATAGCGTTCTGTGCTTCAGATATTGTCAGCGATGAAGTATCAAGTAATTTTGCATCGATTCCTTGTTTTAAAGGCGCAATACTGCGATTGCTGTCACGCTCATCACGCGCTTTGATATCTTGCAACAGGAGGGCGATATTAGCATCGATTCCTTTCTCCATCAACTGCTTATGCCGTCTTTGTGCGCGTATCTCAGCACTGGCTGTGAGAAAAACTTTTAATTGGGCATTCGGGAAAATGGTTGAACCCATATCGCGTCCATCGGCTACTAATCCGGGTGGCTGGCAAAATCTTCGCTGACGTTCTGTGAGCGCTTCCCGAACTTGCGGATAAGCTGCTATTTGTGAAGCTAAAATACCGCACTGTTCGGTGCGGATCTCATGCGTGGCAACTTTGCCGTCAAGGTAAATTTCTTGA